>PPYE01758816.1_pt1 | contig 30208 bp, 15 predicted proteins | sample 1559881 | NCBI WGS metagenome assembly PPYE01 (sample SAMN08240022, study PRJNA423297) | Human gut metagenome, whole genome shotgun sequencing project. | reverse complement strand
CCCTCCGGTTTCCCGAAAAGGGCCCGTCTCTTTCTACTATTATCTCTGTCTATCGTAATACTTTCAATGAACTTCTTTCCTCTAATCCGATTTTAAACCGTTTCTATCGGAAAGCGGATGCAAAAGTATAAGCTTTTTTATTCCTATCCAAATCTTTTTGAACTTTTTTTTCAACTTTTTCAATATAAATATAATAATATGCTGATTACAAGACTTCTATCAAATAACCAACAACCCATGCTAAAAATTTATTTGAGTAGATTAAATCTAATACGCAATCTAGCATCAAAAAAATCACTACTAACAATATTAAATCTTCCAATTTCAGAAGTATTATTTACATGAACTCCGATACAGGGGCATGCATCATAGTCTCCAATCTTCACAATCCGAAGAGTTTGAGACACATCTTTCGGCAAACGACTCAAATCAAACATTTTTTCTGCATCCTCCCGCATCAAATATTCTACTGAAACAGGCAAGTTCTGTGATATTATATCATTTACTTTATTCTCAATTTCTTGTATTTGCTCTGCAGTAGGTTTTTGTTCCAATAAATAATCACACTTAGATTTTTTCCTTTCTATATGGGCACTAACGGCACGTCCACAACGAAATAACCGAACCATAGTCTGATTCAAAATATGCTCAGCTGTATGCATGGGTGCGATTGACTCATCCTGAAATTTTGGGGCTGCTTGGTTTATTTCCATCATTGACAAGTTTTTATTCTTAGACATAAAGACAAAGGTACATATTTGATTTCATTTTTTTGTTCTTATGTTCTTTCGTCTTAAAAAATATATGCCTCTTTATTTTAGACAGAAGAATATATTTTTCTGATAATCAATTATATATGTTTATATTCTCTAAATTTCCTTTTTATCTCAATACGTTCACCCCCGAAATTTATTAATAAGCCGTGGTCTGTATGAGTAGCAGTCAAATAATTTACCAATTGAGTCTCATGTATAGGAAGAAGATGCTGTACCGCTTTAAGCTCAATGATTATTTCTCCCTCCACGATAATATCCGCCCTGAATTCGCCCACAATTTCATTTTTGTAATACACATTTATAGGCATTTCCATATCTGCTCGAATACCCTTTTCCTTTAATTCTATCAACATTGCTTTCTGATAGACACTCTCAAGAAAACCCGCAGAAAGCTGAGTCCTCACATCATAAGCACACTGAATAACAGCCTTTATCAGACTCTCTATCTCCATACCTATCCTATATCTTTATGTTCTTCTGTCCAAAAAAATAAGACAAAAACAAAAAAGCAACCCACCTGATATCAATAGACAGAAGAACATAAGAACAAAAGAACAGTTTTTACCAATCCTTCCATTTCCATATCACCTTATGTTCTTCTGTCCAAAAATAAAACAACAAACCCCTATCCTCAAAATATATATCTTTTGTCCTTTTGTTCTTCTGTCCAAAATTTACCTGTAAGTCGTTATGCAGGGCACATAAAACCGTCCGGTAATCCTCGGTCATCCACCTTGTACAAAAATAGCACTTTTCCCTCTATTTTCCGCTATATTGCTCCAAGATTTCTATCCGGTTTTACCGCAAAAATAAACAAAAGCAATCGGTGCTATTTCACAACCGGAACAAAAGTAAAGTCAAAACGATACGTTTCCAGAGGCAACCGGTACGAAGGCAATACTCCGGGCCCGCAAGTAGCAGTGCCCACACCCGTTTGGGCCGCATCCACATGTACCGTTATCGACCCGTCGGCAACCAGTTCGTTGAGATGCGTAGCCGCATCGAGATTCCTGTCCGAATAAGGGGTTGCACTGAACTGGAACGGACGCTTGGCAACCACCTTCCAGCCACAGCCGTCCTCACCGGTCAACGTCACCCATCGGGTATCTATACGGTTACCCGTAGCTTGTGGCACCACATAACAGTGGAACATCTCATCCGGAGAAGTCTTGTAAATACCTATCCGCCCGGCGGCCCGGTCTGTATAATTCTCGAAATCGCCCCGGCCCAAATACGTCACATTACGGCAAGCCGTCTCAGGCATACGGAAAGTCAGGCCCACACGCGGCAACGATTTCACAACACTCGTATCGGGAGTAAACACTGTATTTACATTCAGTACCCCCTTCCTATCCAGAGTATAAACATAACTGGCAGTACCTATCACTTTTCCCTTGGCATTGGTAAGAGAAACATGAGCCGTAAATCCGTTCTTGGAAGCCTTCACCGACGTCACGTTCTGAGTCACCCCGTCCAGTCCGGCCTTTTTCCATAACTTCGCACCATACTTGTCCTTCTTGTCATTCTCCGTCACAGGACGGTACAAGGACAATTGCAACGGCTCACTCAACAACTCCTTTCCCTGATATTTATACGATACCAAAGCTCCCGTTTCGGTCGAGAACGTAGCCGCTACTCTATCATTCGACCATGTATATCCATCCTTCTTCAACGAAGACCCCGAAGGCAAATCCACCTTCTCCGCATACTTCCGGTTAGCCTCCAGTACAAACTGGTCATAAGCCACCTCATCGCTCCGTCCGATAAACGCCAACACACGATTCGGAGTCCAGCTCAGATTCAGATAAGCTTCTCTCGCATCACGAGGCAATTTCACTTTGCCCAGCACGATATCCACAGTCTGGTGCGGAGCACAAGACACAACCTTCTCCCCTTGCGCCAATACAGTCCCGTTATCGGCCGTCACATTCCAGTGCAAAGTATAATCCGCCAGGTCAGTAAAGTCATACCAGTTCTTCACCGATACCGTCAAGTTCTCCGCATTCGTCAGGCGGGCCTTGATATACTGGTACACCTTCTTCACCTCAAACAGATGAGGATGAGGCTCGCGGGCGGCATTCACCAGACCGTTACAACAAAAACTCCCAAACGAAGGAATACCCTCGGGCCCATAATCCCCGCCATAACTCCAATACCATTTGCCGTCGGCATCCACCTCGCGGAAAGACTGGTCTACCCAGTCCCATATACAACCACCCTGCGCCATCGGTTCAGACTCGAAGACATCCCAGTAATCCTTCAGTCCCCCCACGCTGTTGCCCATGGCATGAGCATATTCGCAAAGAATAAAAGGCCGGTAAATATCCGGCTGTGCAAGGTACGCCTTTATCTCATCTATGCTGCGGTACATACGGCAATAAATATCCGTATTGAAATTCTGTTCCGCACGCTCGTACTGTACAGGGCGGTTTGTCTCCACCGACTTTAGCCATTTGTATGTCTCCTCAAAATTGACACCGTTACCGGCCTCATTGCCCAACGACAATACCGACACCGAAGGATGATTCTTGGTCCGCTCGTACATCCTCTGCGTGCGGTCCATATGGGCTTTCAGCCAAGACGTATCCTTAGCCAGTGTCGCCGGGCCGTAACCCATTCCGTGAGACTCTATATTCGCCTCGTCTATTACATATAAACCATAACGGTCGCACAACTGGTACCAATACGGATGGTTCGGATAATGAGCACAACGCACGGTATTGATATTATTCTGTTTCATCAACTGTATATCTTTCAGCATCAGCTCCTTGCTTACCGTACGACCCCGGCTCGAAAACTCATGCCGGTTTACCCCCTTGACCAATACGGGCACTCCGTTTATACAAAAACGCCCCTCCTTAATCTCCGAAGTCTTAAATCCCACCGGACAGCCCGTCGTCTCTATCACACCCCCCTTGTCATCCTTCAAATACATGACCAGAGTATAAAGATAAGGATGCTCGGCACTCCACGGTTTCACATCGGAAATCACCCTTTTGAAAGAAACAGTGCTGTCCTGTCCCTTCAACGCTCTCTCATCACGCGCCACGATACGGTTATCGGCATCGCGCAACTCATAATATACTGCCAATTTTCCCTTTCCGTCCAAGCCTCCGACATGTACGTCGAGAGAAAATTCGCCATCCTTATACTGCTTCCTGTCAAGTGGAGATACGACCTTATAATCAGCGATAAACTCCTTGGGAGTACTGTAAAGATACACATCCCGTTCTATCCCGCTCAACCGCCACATATCCTGGCATTCCAGATACGAGCCGGCGCTCCAGCGGTACACCTCCACCGCCAAGACATTCTCACCCTTCTTCACTTTATCCGTAATATCCGATTCGGCAGGAGTCTTGGAACCCTGGTTATATCCCAAAAGCTCCCCGTTGAGCCACACATAATAAAACGACGTGACCCCTTCGAAACACAAAACGATGCGCCGCCCGTCCCACGAATCCGGTACGGCAAACGTACGCCGGTAAGACCCTACTTCATTCTCCTCATAAGGAACCAGAGGCGGGTTCTTTTTGAAACGAAACATCGGGTCGTCAAACTCGTACGTCTCATTCACATAAATAGGGACACCGTATTTCTGGCACTCCCAGTTGCCCGGAACCTCTATATCATTCCAATTTCCCGTATAATAATCAGGACGATAAAAATCCGTCGGACGCTTGTCCGGATTACGCACCCAGTTAAATTTCCAAGTCCCGTTCAAGCTCATATAATAAGGCGACTGCTCGTAATTCTGTTCACGAATGCCATCTATATCACCGTTCTTATACGGCCATACATACGCATGAGGTTTCAACTTGTTCAGCCCGATGGCATACTGGCTCTGCCACTCCGGTTGTTTCGTTTCGGCATGAGACCATCCGAACGGTAACAACAACAGACAAGCACAAAATAGAATGTTATTTTTCATCATCTAATATAAGTATGGTTAACAAATTCACGTTCATTTATCATTCGAGCGGAAGCCCCACCCGGTTGTCCTTTATCTTCTCCAACTGCCTCGAAAGCTTTTTCACCTGCTTCGGGTATTTCTCGGCAACATTCTCCTTTTCCCCCAAGTCCTTATACAGGTTATACAACTGAGGATACGGGCTGTTTCCCGTCTCGATACCCACATTCTTGTTAAACGGTTGCCCCTCGCCGGGCTCTATATACTTCCACTCCCCGGTAATAATAGACAAATTGTTTTGGGCATTCTGTTCCACCAGATACGAGCGTCCTTGGGTATCCTTGCCCAGCCACGCATCCAGACAATCCTCACTGTCGGGAGCAGCCCCCTCCGGTAGGTCGATACCCAGCAACGAAGCGAAAGAAGCCATCCAGTCGATTTGGCAGACCAGGGCATCCGTAACCGCAGGTTTCACCCGCCCGGCCCAGCGGAGTATACAAGGTACACGCGTACCGGCCTCGTACGAACTATACTTCCCGCCCCGAAAAGGGCCTCCGGGCTTATGCTCACCCAATAACTCCACTGCATTATCCTTATATCCGTCATCAACGACAGGCCCGTTGTCGCTCGACAAAATCACAATCGTATTCTTATCCAGTCCCAAGCGTTTCAATGTAGCCATAACCTCGCCTACGCTCCAGTCAAATTGTAACAACACATCACCTCTGGGGCCCATGCCCGACTTCCCGGCAAACCGCTCGTTCGGTACACGAGGCACATGCGCATCCTGCGTAGCAAAATAAAGGAAAAACGGCTGGTTCTTATGTTCCTCGATAAACGATACCGCCTTATGCGTCAGTTCATCGACAATCTGGTCATCCTTCCACAAAGCCGATTTCCCGCCTTTCATAAATCCGATACGGGAGATGCCGTTCACTATGCTCTGATTGTGCCCGTGGGAAGGTTGCATCACCAACAGCTCCGGATTGTTCTTGCCCGTAGGCTCACCCGGAAAGTTTTTCTTATAACTGACATAAATCGGGTCGTCCGGACTCAGATTCACAACCCGGCCATTCTCCACAAACACACACGGAACCCGGTCGCCCGTAGCCGCCATAATATAAGAATAGTCAAACCCTATATCAGACAAGCAGGGCTTCAGTTGTCCGTTCCAGTCCTGAGTCCCCGTCTGGTCACCAAGCCCCAGATGCCATTTGCCGATAGCCCCTGTAACATAACCCGCCTCATGGAACATATCCGCCAACGTATATCTTTCGGGACGGATTATCATCCCTGCATCACCGTCGGCAATACCCGTTCCCTTCCTGCGCCAGGCATACTCCCCGGTAAGCATCGCATACCGGGCAGGAGTACTCGTAGCCGCAGCACTATGGGCATTCGTAAATCGTACCCCCTCGGCTGCCAGCCGTTCCACATGAGGAGTACATATTGTTTTAGCACCGTTACAGCTCAAATCGCCATAACCGATATCATCAGCATAAATAAATATGACATTCGGACTTTGAGGCATCTCCGCCTTCTCCCGCTTTTCGGCATGCACCAAAGAAAGCGGGACAGTAACTAAAGGTAATATAAACGGTATCGATTTCATCTCGTTCTCATTTTCATTTATAAATCAAAATTTTTCATCCTCCGCCTCTCCCCCGAAAGAAAAACCAAGGAAAAGGCAACTTCGGGCAAGGTTACACAACCACCCGCAAAAATCATTCGACCATCAACTCGTCAAAATACATCCATACTTTCTGCCCCTCTCGCACATCACCCGCAGGACAAACCCCGGGATTTTTCATCTCCAGCTTCAAATAACGGGCATTCACATCCAGACCTTCAAAAACAGCGTCCTCTACAGCAGTCCGGTTTCTAAAAATATCCTCCGGAGCATACACAATCTCCCCAGCCGGAACAAACTTTTTCCCATTATTCGAGACGGACAAACGAATGGAAACAGGCTTATGAACAGCCATCCCCGAATTGGTAATACATCCCAGCCTTACCTTGCTTACCGATGTCTTCTTGCCCAAATCCAGTACAAACGAAGCATCCTGGTCGTACCAACCGGCCCACTCAAAATCCGTATGGCGCAAGCTGCCCCGTATTCCGTTTGTCAGTACATAACCCTTCTCATTCGAGGTCAGCACCTTTTTCCCCGTAGCCTTATTCCACGACATATCCAGAGACAAAGTCTGTCCCATTTTCTCACTGCCTGCAAAAGTCGACGCCTTTATGCAAGTCGTACCCTTTACCGTCAGCGGAGCAGTATACAACAAGGACGATGCATCCGGTTCCGTCCCGTCGGTCGTATATCGTATCTCTACATCAGGACGGATGCAAGACAACTCCACCGACAACCGGTTCTTCATCGGAGTAACTGTATGGTCGATATTATACATCGACCGCGCACAAGTAATGCCCATCTTCTCGATATGAGGCAATACACCATCTATCCTTTTCAGAAAATCCGGCCAGTCTTTTCGGTTCTTCTGCCCCCAAGCAATATCCGACAGAGCCAGCAAGCGGGGAAACAATTGATACTCCACATCCTCCGGTTTGCTGCAAAACTCCGTCCACATTGAAGCCTGCACACCCAGCAACAAATTCTCATAAGCCGGATTCCACTCCTTCTGTACCGGCTCATACATATACACATCCTTCAACGTATTATTTCCGAAATAAGTCAAAGGTTCGAACCATTGCGGTCCCTGATAACGAATCAGATACAGGATTCTCGCAGGAGTCATGACAAACCGGTGTCCCTGCTCGGCAGCTTTCAATGCAGCCTTGCCCAGCCCTTGCCAGCCATATATGATAGCTCCTTCAGGCAAAGTACTGTTCGTCAACTCATCCCAGCCCATTACTTCCTTGCCTTTGCTCTTTACATAACTACTCATACGAGTCATGAAATAACTCTGCAACTCCTCGATATGTTCGATATGCTCGGCTTTCATCCGGGCCTGGCATTTAGGACACTTCGCCCAATTCACTTTCGAAGCCTCATCACCCCCCAGATGGATATACCTCGACGGAAACAACTCCGCCACCTCATCGATAACTCCCTCTAAAAAAGCAAACACGCTGTCGTTTCCGGCACAGTAGACTATCTCCGCATTTTTTCCGCCGCCACCCGGCAGCACCCCGATAAAACGGTCTACCACCGGACAAGCCAGCTCAGGATAAGCCGCCAGAGACGAATTGGTATGCGCCGGCATCTCTATCTCTGGGATAATCTCTATCTGACGCGAAGCCGCATAGCGGATTATTTCCTTCATATCCTCCTGAGTATAATATCCCCCTACCGGTACAGGCTCACCCCTCTCCGGATTCCTCCGGTTCGGAAAAGGCTCGTCACGTTTCACCCGCCACGCACCCACCTGAGTCAGTCTGGGATACCTCTTTATCTCCAGCCGCCAACCGTTGTCGTCCACCAGATGCAAATGTAACTTATTTATCTTCAAGAACGATGCTGCATCTATAATCCGCAGCAAATTTTGCTTCGGCATGAAAAAGCGGGACACGTCCACCATAAGTCCCCGATACCCGAAACGCGGGCGGTCACTTATCGTTACGGCCGGAACCCGGCAATCCATCGCCATATCCAGCCCGTCCCCCTCTACCGCAGGAGGCAATAACTGCCGAAGCGACTGCAAAGCGTAAAAAAATCCGGCATCGCTCGACGCCTCTATCCTTATCTTTTTCGTCGTCACTGCCAGATGATACGACTCGTCCGGCAACGACACATTCGTCACCATCCGCACATCAGCTCTGTCATCCCCAATTTTGACCCCGGGTACAAAACCGGCAGCCCTGAACAGCGACACAAAATCAGAAACCATCCGCAGTTGTGACTCGTTTTCGATACCGAAAGTCGTCTCCGGACCGAAGATGAAATACCCCTCACCGGCCGAGTACTCCGCAGGACACGGCACCACCGGCAGAAAATCCCCCTTCTCCGGGACTCCCGCATATATCGAAAAACAAAACAAAAAATTAAATGCAATCAGTATACACCTCATCTTCATAATACAAACTCGCTTATTCGTTAATTGGATACTCTTTCAAAATAGGGTCATCGTATTGCACTTGTAACCGCTTCAGTTCCCGCATCAAATCAGAAGTTATCTCCTCAGTCCCCTTCTGCCCGAAAATATTGTGCATTTCGTACTTGTCATTCTGCAAATCATACAACTCCCACTCATCTATATCATTATAAAAATGAATCAGTTTATAACGGTCGGTTCTCACGCCATAATGACGCTTCACCATATGCTCTGCCGGAAATTCGTAAAAATGATAATACATCGACTTTCTCCAGTCCGCCGGCTCCTCGCCCCTCAACAACGGAAGCAAAGAAACACCCTGTATATCCGACGGTACGGATACTCCAGCCAGTTCGAGAAAAGTCGGAGCATAATCGATGTTCTGTACCATTTGGGAAATATCCCCCCGCTTGTCAAAACCCTTTGGCAGACGCATTATCAAAGGCGTATGCATCGATTCCTCATACATAAACCGTTTGTCAAACCACCCGTGCTCACCCATATAAAACCCTTGGTCAGAAGTATACACCACAAGAGTATTGTCGAGCAAACCCTCCTTTTCCAGATAGTCGAGCACACGCCCCACATTATCGTCGAGCGACTTCACCGTCTTCGCATAATCGCGCATATACCGCTGATACTTCCAGCGGACCAGCTCCTCACCCTTCAAATTATCCTTATAAAACTTGTCTATGATAGGCGTGTAGAACCTGTCCCATGCAGCCTTTTGTGCCGAGTCCATACGTCCGTAAAACTGTTCGTACAGAGACTTCAGGCGGCTATTCTTATCCGCACGCAACATCTTCAAGTCATAAATCAAGTCCATGTCCTTCGCTATGCTCATTTCTTGGGCAGCGGCAGCCGGACGTCCCTCGTACGTATCGAAGAAATTGTCTGGATAAGCAAATTCCTTATCCTCATACAACGCCAGATGGCACGTATCCGCCATCCAGTTCCGGTGTATCGCCTTATGGTGGATAAAGAGGCAGAACGGTTTACTCTTGTCCCTCTTGTTCTGCAACCAGTCGAGACTCTCATCCGTGATGATATTGGTCACATACCCCTCTTTACGCACAGTGTCGTTTGTCTCCGTTATAAAATCAGGATTATAGTAGTCGCCCTGTCCCGGCAGAATCTCCCAGAAATCAAAACCCGTAGGCAATGTTTCGAGATGCCATTTTCCCACAATAGCCGTCTGGTAACCCGCCTTTTGCAACAATTTGGGCATCGTCTGCTGAGCCCCGTCAAACTTGCAAGTCGTATTATCGGTAAATCCGTTTTTATGACTGAATTTTCCCGTCAGCATGCAAGCCCGGCTGGGACCGCTGAGAGAATTAGTGACAAAACTGTTGGTAAATCTCACCCCCTCACGCGCTATACGGTCGAGATGGGGAGTCTCTATAAAACGCGAATCATAACAACTCATCATCTGGGCCGTATGGTCATCGGTCATGATATATACGATATTCAGCGGTTTTTGCTCCTCCTTTTTCTTGCTCTGGCACGAAGTGGCAACCCCCAATACAGCAAAAGATGCTGCGGTGTAAAGTAAATTAGGATTTATCGATTTCATAAATAAGCATTATAATAGTGGGACTAATGTTTTCATGTACCGCAAATATAGAAAAGACGTCAAGACCGGCACATTCGATTGCGTCCAAATAATATTCAATATTGTCTAAAACTCTCCCCCGATACTCCGTGACAACAGGAAAATACCGGTTACAATAGATAAATATCTGAAATAACAAAATAATGAATGACAAGCTCCCTGAGTGTCATCCATTATTCTGCATACCGGAAATCAATATCCGTAATTTTGGTCTGCTGCCGACATACCGTCATTCGAACTCAACTCAGAATGAGGAATAGGCAAATGCAAATTCTTTTTCAAAAAGTTCTCATCAGTTACCTTTCCGCAGAACGTAGCATCTGCTCCGAAGTAACGGTCACGGAAACGCTGGTCGGGATTTTGTTTCTGTTTCTCTCCCTCACTATGCTCGTAAGTTATAGCATGGCGGTTCACGATTTCCAGGGCCATTTTCAAAGTCTTCGTTCCACCCCGGCGTATATCGATATACATTTCAGGCTCCGCAGCCAGCTCGAACAGCCGTTCATAGAATATCTTGTCGCGAAGCTCGTCTTTTGTCAGATTACCGGGAAAATCTGCCGGTTGCGCAGCAGCCGGAGTCACCGAAGTACGTGCACGGCTCAACACCTCATTTACAAGACCGATAGCCTTGCCCGTCTCGTTCAATTCATTATACACATCCGCCATCAAGAGCAAAAAGTCGGCATAACGGTACAGGATGATATTGTTATTGCTCTGCTGCGCCTGACAGTTAAAATCGATTTGCTTTTTCCACAAAGGCCATCCTGCATGGTCGCCTACCGACGTCGCAAACTGCCCCACCAAGTCTATCACCTTCTTTTCTCCGGTAGCCGTATTCAAAGTATAGAACTGCTCCTGCAAGGTAGTAAGCTCCTCTACCGTAGGATTGGTCGCATCCGCCACCTGGTCATAAGGGATATATGCGACAGCATCTGCTACACGGCTTGTCGACTTGGACTTATACGACTTATACGGATATGTATACACCGAGTCGCTGACCAAATGATAAGAACTACCCTTCTTCACATCATACCACCGCGTCAGGAAAGTAGCGTCATAACGCGGGTCACCCGGATAAGTACCCCTGAACAGGTCATGAAATGCCTTGCTCGAACGTATACGCTGGTAAGCCGTACCCTGAGAAGCATTATCGGCAGCAAAAATCCAGTTCAAGCGATTCCATGAATAATCCGACGAAGTCGTAAAATTCAGTTGGAAGATAGACTCCGGAGAATCCTGCACATGATTCACAAAAAGGTCGGCATAGCGAGGCTGCAACGAATACTTGCCATAGACAATATCACACCAATACTTGGCATCATTCAGATAGTCACTCTTATGCTCTGCCAAGTCAGGATTACAAGACAATATCCAGTTCAGTTTGGCAAGATAAGCAGCCACACCCATCTTATCGATATAGCCGTCGGTATGAGTCCCGTCCTCCGGCAGATAATCATAAGCATACTTCCAGTCGGTAAAAATCTGTTCGACAACATCGGTAAACGGAGACTTCGGTTCAGAAATCCCGTCATGTGCCGACGGTTCCGTTCGCAAAGGAACGTCCCCCCACATCATGGCCAAATAATAATAACACAATCCGCGGATAAACGATGCCTGAGCCGTATAGTTCTCTTTCAACTCGGCACTCAACGACCCGTTATTCATATTCACGATAAAAGCATTACACTCCTGTACGGCTTTATACAATCCTCTCCAAGCCCACAGTACGGCATCACCCGCCGGAGTCGCATTCAACGACGCATAACGGTCAGGCTCGCCACCGTTCGTTTGTGACCAGGACAGTCCCGAACCGCCCACAGACATCTCATAAACGCCCTGCCCGAAACAATCTTGCGTAGTCAGATAACCATAGCAAGCATCCAGAGCCTGCTTGGCGGTCTCCTGCGAATCGAACACGACCGTATTGTCCACAGAATATTTGGGATCTTCATCGAGCCAATCCTCACACGAAGACAAGCCCACGCTCACAATCCCCAAAACAAATATATATTTTATCAATTTCATAACTATCCTATATTAAAATGAAACATTCAGACCGAATATAAACGAACGGGCATGGGGGAACGAACTCATATCTACTCCCGGGCGTAAGCCATCGAAAGCAAAAGAGTTTACCTCCGGGTCATAACCGCTGTAATCAGTGATAAGGAATGCATTCTTGACAGATGCAAAGACATTTATCGAATTGAATCCTATCTTTTTCAACGCCTTCTTCGGCAAATTATAAGAAAGAGTAATATCGGTGCAACGCAAGAAGCTCGCATCCTCTACATAACGGTCCAGAACCGCCGGAGTAGGCAACGTATAATTGACCCTCGGATAAATATTCGAACGGTTTTCTGCCGTCCATGCACCTTGCCAAGCCTCGGTTCTCAAATTACCACCGGTCCGGCTGGGTATAGCCTGGTAACGCAAATTCGTATTTATCATATCCTTGCCATACACACCGTTGAACTGTGCCGAAAGGCTCAAATCTCTCCATGTAAAACGAGTTTGGAAACCATACGTGAATTTAGGATTCGGATTACCGATAATTACCCGGTCATCGGTATTAATAATTCCATCCCCGTTCTGGTCGATAATCTTTATATCTCCCGCCTGAGGAGCACCACCCGTACTCAAATCCTGAGTTACTGTATACGAACCGCCATTGGCCGGCAAGTCCTCCTCCTGCACAATCCCGTCGGTCTGGTATCCAAGGAAAAGCCCCGGAGCATGTCCCACCCAGAACAGGTGAGCATTGCCGAAATGGTTGCCCAATGAGTTACCCTCATAAGCCAGAATATCCTCATAAACGCCGAAATTACCTCTCGATACACCCAAATCTTTAATCTTCGAATTATTCTTTCCGATATTGCCGCCGAATGTCCATACAAAATCTTTGGTTCGGATAATATCCGCATCCACACTGAACTCGACACCTCGGTTCAACAAGTTCCCCGAATTATAATAAACACTGGAGAATCCCGCAGAAGGCGGTAATATTCTGGAAATCAACAAATCTCTTGTTTCCTTGTTATAGAAGTCAAACGACCCTCTCAATCGGTTTTTCAAAACTCCGAAATCAAGACCCACATTCCACGACACCGTCGTTTCCCATGTAAGACCCTCGTTCTGCAACTTGTCGATAGCCATCGCCAGTACCTTGTCGCCCGTAGCATTGGCATAATCTATAATCTGGCTGTAATTGGAAAAACTGCTATACGGGTCTATCGCCGAGTTACCCGTCTGGCCATAACCCAGTCTCACCTTAAACTGGTCGAGCCAGTCCACATTATTCTTTATAAACTCTTCCTGTTCCATACGCCAAGCAAGCGAGAAAGATGGGAAGTAAGCCCAACGGTGACCCCTTGCAAAACGGCTCGACCCATCGGCCCGGAACGAAGCCGTAGCCAGATAACGCCCGTCGAGGAACGAAAGATTCACACGTCCCAGATAAGAAAGCAACTGGTAGTCTCGCTGTACAGGTTCCAGATAAGAAATCTTCTCGGCCATATGCAATCCGTCGATACCGAAACTCATATTGGAGAACTGGCGTCCCTGTGTCCGCTTGTTCAGATAATTATAATCATCATACGTAACAGCTGCCGTCACATCCAAATCGAGAATATGCTCAAAAGTCTGATGATAATTCAACATATTTTCCACCGTAACATTATACTGCTTCAAATCCGTTATACCCAAAGAACCCTTGTCGTTATTCCCCCGGAAAGTCTCGGTTCCGAACCAACGGGCACGATACTCGTCCCTCAAATTACCTCCCGCACGCAAACTGTAAGTAAGGCCCTTCCATATTTTCCACTTCAAATCCATCGATGCACGGAACGCATTCTCCGTGGTCTGGTCATCATAGTCGTTCAACCAGCTAAACACCGTAATTCTCTTTTCCATACCGTTTGTTCCGCTCAACGAAGGGTCATCGGCCGGATACTCAAACGGCTGCGAAGTGATGGCTGTCACCGAGACAGAACCCTGCGCACCACCATTGGCATTACTGCCCGACATCATATCATTCTTTTTCAATGAACCGCTCAACGACAAGTCTACCGATACCCTCTTCGACAAATCCATTGACAAGTTAGCACGCAAGTCCCCCTGCTGCAGACCGGTCTGCTTCACAATACCGTTGATATTCTTATATGACGCAGACACGAAATACCGCACCTTTTCGGCACCACCGTTCACCGAAACCGAATAGTTCTGCGAAAATGCCGTACGATAAATCTCCCGTTGCCAGTCCCTTTCCTGCAAAACCCGGTAACTTCCGGGGTCATTCTCGTCATACTTGCCCCCGGAGAAAATATAACGCACCTCGTTGCCCGATTTGAAGAACTGACGGTCGTCAGGACCCGACTGGGCATTCCGGTAATCAGCATAATCACTCAAATTCAACATATCATACAGACGGGTAGCATTCGCTATCGTAAAGTTGGCATTCGCATTGACACGAGGTTTGCCCGCCTTTCCTTTCTTTGTCGTAATCAAGATAACACCGTTGGCACCACGAGACCCGTAAATGGCCGTAGCAGAAGCATCTTTCAACACCTCTATGCTCTCTATATCAGAAGGATTCAAACTACTCAGCGGGTCGGCCGCAGTCTGATAGTCATCGTCACCGAAAGCAGAAGAAGCAAACTCTCCGGTAGATGCCTGAGGAATATTGTCTATCACATACAAAGGCTGGTTGTCTCCGCGCAACGAACTGGCACCACGAATGGTAATCGAAGTTGCAGCACCCGGAGTCGTATTGGTAGACCCGACCACCAAGCCGGCCACCTTACCCTGCAACAAATTATCGAGAGTCACACTCTTGGAAGCATCCATTTCATCCGGACGCAAAGAAGCGATAGCCCCCGTAACATCACTTTTCTTGACACTACCGTAACCGATAACGACTACTTCGTCGAGCAATTTGGAATCATCCTGCATTTTTACATTGATGACCGTCTTATTGCCTACCTCGATACTCTGTTTCTGATAACCTATATAAGAAAATACAAGAACCGATTTCTTATCCGGTACGCTAATCGTATAATTTCCGTCCAGGTCGGTCGCCGTAGCCTTCGACGTACCCTTTACCTGTATGGTAACCCCCATCAAAGGCTCTTTGTCGTCACTGACTTTCCCCTTTATGGTTATGCCCTGCGCATACACAACCTGTCCCCCGAACAGGGCCAGCAGTAAAAGCAACAAGGCCTTTCTGAAAATATTTTTTATCTCAATTTTCATTTAACTATATTTTAAGGTTTATTTTTTTATCCGAAATTTAAAAACATCTACCCCTTCGGTCGATTCCACACGGGCAATATACACCCCCGGAGAAAATGTGTCAGCCTGCATGGCATAATACCTCCCCGACACCTTCTCGTCACGCACGAGCATTCCCACAGACGACACCAAAGAGATACGCGACAAGTACGCATCCGAAATCGCGGTCACCACGATTTCTTCCGAACGTTCATTATAGATGAGGGCTGTCGTTTTTTTTTCATCTCTCTTCACAGACGGCAACGAAGTAGGCTCGCTGTCCGTTTTCGTAATAATCGTATCCACATTGGACGAAATCACCGAATTAGCCGCCCGTATCAAGCTCAATGGATTGGAAACCGCAACATCGTTCCCCATATCGAAATACATCACCGTACCGCTGTTTTGTTCCAGAATAAAATTCATTTTATCCTTCACACAATCCACACCGTTAAACGTATACGTAGAACCCGACATCGTAGCCTCATTCAAGTCCGTAGCCAAATCAGGATTGGCAGCCACAATATTCTTATACCCCGATACGACACTTCCCGTAGTCGCCGTTGTAGGATACGACATGCCTATCTTCTCCTTGGGAAATCCCCACTTGATGAAATTGTTGTATGACGAGACATAATTGTTATATGCAAAATAAGTCTTGCTGGGACCATATATCTGGAAAGTATAATAATCAGGCAGATTTATATACTCCGTCGGCAAGAAATATGCCACCGGATGAAGGGATACACTGAATACCTTATCCTCCGGAATAACCTTGCGCAAAGCCTCTACCATAGGACCATACCCCGTTTTCCATCTCTGGTCTCCGCTATAAAGCCACTCGAAGTCCACATCTATACCGTCGCAATAAGGCAGTAACTCAGCCACATCCGAAGCCAACCGTTCGCGCCAGGCTGCATCCGAAATATGAGAAGTCCACAATTTATTTCCGCTCTCATCCTTATCCGAAGAAATCAGGCCCAAACGTATCTTGTACCCCCTGTATCCATCATACATCTTACGTATTTGTGCCAGCATCTCTTTCCAGCTCCGGGTATTCTTGCCCGGATTATCCTTATCGTCAAACTGCCAGTACGACAACAGATAAATAGCTCCGTCCCCTCCGCCGGGAAAAGTAAGGTCGCCCGACGTGCCGGCAGCATCCTGTTTTATCTGGCTATCCGTACGGGAATTTCCCCAGACCATCACCTCATCGATATATCCTTTAAAATTCTCCCCGATAACGGCATTGGCCGAAGTATTCAAGAACGTAAAATCATCTTCAGTAGGAATCGTCGATATATTATTAGCATAAGCAGGAGTGGTACCGCCATTAGTATACAAGCGTATTCTGGCATTTGCCCGGCCGGTAGTCGAAACGATAGCTACCGCAATATGCTCCCATCCCGAAGCCTTTATCGCATTCTCAAAATTATAAGTATACCCATTTATCTCTACCAGCAGCTCCTTCTTCGACTCGTCACCCAACTTTATGGCAAACTGATGCGAATCATCACTCTTGTTAAAAATCGCAGCTCCGTTTTTCCATTCTCCCACACATATCCAAGCCTCGATAGTAGCATACTTCAAAGCGGGCAATCCCCCTTTATCCTGCAACACCTCCTGCCCGACATTCATGCCGGCACCGTCACCCTGAAGAGAAAGAACTCCACTACGTCCTTCATATTCAGCCATATAAGAAGCATTACTCAACGTACCCTGATTATCCGGATAAGTCAACGATACAGCCCCGGTAGCTCCAGCTACCTGAGCATCGAGAATAATCAAATCATTAGTCATCAAGTGCATATCGCGGTCTATTTGCAGACGGTCGCAATGACGTACAAACGAAGAATAACCCGTAACCACACGATACTTGAAATAATCATTATCAGTAACCGCTTCCCGAGTTACATTTGTAGGTACGCCATGATAAGCCAGCTTGTAATCCACGATATCCTCGCACTGGTCCTGGTCAAATTTATAATAGAAAAGTAAATTCTCATATTTCGGATGAAACTTGTTCACCGTATTGCGGAACATCAGATTTTCCGGTTCGGCACCCGGCATTTCCGCATTCCAGAAACGGAACTCATCGATACGTCCCTTAAAATTCTCTCCGATAACAAACGATGATGTCGACGCCGGTATAACAGCCCCTCCGGCATTGGCCTTCCACACCTTCGTCCCGTTGGTCCAGACATCGATACCATTGGCAAACGCCGAAATCGTAATCTGTGTCCAAGCATTCACCGGAAGGTCTGTAGCAACGACAATCTCCTGAGAAGCAATCTTATACACCAGTTGTCCCGATGTCCCCAGCTTCAAAGAAAATTCCTCACTGTCGGCCCCTCTTTTAAAAATATACGCATTCTCTGCCCATTCCGAAGGATTTACCAAAAACTGTACAGAATATAAACTCAAATTATCCAAATCCGGTATAACCCCGCAATCGACCTCACCGTCCCCATTGAAACGCAAAGCATAATTCGTACTTTGAGAAAACACCGAACTGACACAAAACAAACTGAAGAAAATAAGTAGGAGATTCCTTGTTTTCATATACATATTAATTTAAAGTATTCACGAAGAAAAAAGAAGATAGAAACCGGGAGCACACATCCCGGTCACTATCCGACAATTTATCTATCTCAAAGGATAACCTTTGATGTTTTATTAGCGTATTTTACAATATAAGCACCACGAGACATCGGTACCTCCATGAACGAATCGGTTACGCTGACTGTCTTTACCAAAGCACCGTTCAAAGAATAAATAGATACCACACTGTCTATATCCATATTATTCAGATAGATATACTGGTTATCCCACGTAACGAAACCTTTTGCATCATTTCCAATGGCATCGATACCCGAAGGAGTAGAGCCGTCAGGAGTATCCCAACCGTCGAACGTAATAGGATTGAATTCGGGACACTCTCCCGTAGGATTGGCTGTAAACTGTATCTTGGCTATATAGATGGCTCTGTTTGCAAGATGACCGCCCGGAATATTGAACCGTATGCGTAAAGGAATCCTGTCCGAACCCGTAATTCCGGCAATATCCAAGTCCGCATATATCGGCCACCACTTCGTATCCACAGCCGTATATGTCGTAGTCTCGGGCAGAGGTACATTAGTTACCGCACCACCGTAATTCCAGATAGAGATTTTATAATCCGCTGTCACAGGGTCTCCGATGACCTTCGATACAAAATGAAAACGTACCGGAGTATTTATCGGGAAATCGGTCTGAGTAAACATATGGATATTCGCATATCCGCCCAAAGCATCAGCCGCACTCAAGTCCGGTTGTTCCGTACTCCCGTTACCCTTTATCAGCAACATATTTCCATATTCCGAAGCGACGATATGGCAGCCCTTGTTCAATATAGCCACACCCGTCTCATCCTTCACCTGTCCTCCGGTAAGCACAACAGTACCGTCCTCTTTCAAATTTTCAGCCGGATAAGGAGAAGTAGGATTAGCTCCCGTTGAAGAATAATGAACAAACTCATACGGACCCGCCGCTTTATCGGCAAATTTCAAATGACCGGGAGTGATATCCTCGTCCGCAGCATACGTAAATAAATGAGCAGAAAAAAACAAAGTCGAAAATAGTAATACTTTTGTTTTCATAATAAAAGAATTTAATTAATGAATTAGTTTTTTCGTGTACTGCAAATGTAAAAAGGGCACAAAAAAAACATGTTCGAATGCGTCTAAACGATGTTCGGAATTGTCTAATTTTGATTACAAACAATATAACTAACTGATTATCTATTAATTAAAAAAACTCCTGAATAAACTTCTCCTCTACGCTTGTACACCACTCCTGCACCGTTCTTTATACTCCGAAGGCGTCATCGAAGTAAACTGTTTAAAAGAAGTACTGAAATAACGCGAACTGGAAAATCCCGTACGTTCCGAAATCTCTGTCACCGACAAACCCGTATTTGCAAGCAACTGCATAGCCTGCTCTATCCTTATACGATTGATATAATCATTCACACCCAAGCCGGTCAACGCCTTTACCTTATTATATAGAGACGCCCGGCTCATTCCTATCTCCACAGTCAGGTATTTCACATCCAGCTCGGAATTATCCAGATTTTCCATCACCAGGCCATTCAATTTCATCAAGAACTGTTCATCAGCATTACTGAATGTCTGGTCCTTCGGAGCAATAGACACCGGTACGGCATTCCGGTAATAACTCTTTATCTGCTCCCGGTTCCGCAACAGATTACGTATGATAGTCAGAAGCATCTCATTATCAAAGGGCTTCGACAAATAAAAATCGGCCCCCAATTTATACCCCGCCGACAAACTCTCCGGATTATCCCGCGCCGTAAGCAAAATAACCGGAATATGACTGATTTGGATATCACTCTTCAACTCACGGCAAAACTCGAAACCATCCATACGCGGCATCATAATGTCACTTATCACCAAATCCGGCTGCCACTGGCGCACTACATCAAGACCATCCCGGCCATCTTCAGCAGTATACACCTGCTTGAAAATACTTCCGAAAGAATCCTTGATAAAAGAACGTATCTCCCGCTCATCATCGACTATCAAAATAGAATACTGGTGAAGAGGAAAATCCCTCTCCTCGACACACACCTCCATTTCAGTATCGAGATATTGAATATCATTCAGATACGTACCCGGATCACACACTACATCCATATCTCTCTCGGTCAAAGGCAACTCAAACCAGAAAGTAGCCCCCTTACCCTCATTATTATAAGCCCCTATCTTGCCCCCATGCAACTCGAGCAATGTTTTGGAATAAGACAACCCGATACCACTGCCGCTCATCTGATGCTCTCCCTGATAAAAACGCGTAAACAAATGCGTAAAATCGCTGTCACTCAATCCTATCCCCTCGTCCTTGACCGAAACACGCACACAACCGTCCCTCCTCTCCGTAGAGACAATCACCGTAGTACCCTCCTGGCTGAATTTGAGTGCATTCATCAAAAGATTAGACAACACAATTTCACACTTCCCCTTATCGAAAGAAACATTATCCACCCTCTCATCCGCGCGGAAAAAGAGCATTATCCCCTTCGTCCGGAACTCCTCGGCAAAATCACCCACAACAGACTCTATCCATGCATTCAACGGATGAGGAAGCAGATGCAAAGCCTCATACCCCACCTCCATACGGCGCATATCGAGCACCATGTTTATAATATTACGCATCTGGCGGGCCTGCTTGAATATCCGGGTCAACTGCAATTTCAACTCATTATCAGTAAACTTACCTCCCAAAAGCCTCTTCAATGGAGCATAAATCAACGTCAGAGGAGTACGCAACTCATGGCTGATATTAATCAGGAAACGCACCTTATCCTCATACACCTTACGCTCCCGCTCCTTCATCTCGAGTTGCAACCGGTCTTCCTTCTTCCTTATAATATAAGCCATTACCAGATAACATGCCAACGCAATCACCAGTACCAGGACGATAACAAACCACGGTTGCTCCCACCATGGCGGTACCACCTCCAAAGACAGAATACAGTTGGGACGGCTCCAACCTCCATCCTGAGTACTGCACGACGCCATTATCCGGTACTTTCCCACCGGCAAAGAATGCAATGTCAACGTATGGTCATACGACTCTATATCCGACCGGTCGAGCCCCTCGATACTGAACCGGAACATCTTCTTCCGGAACACATCCTTCTCCCTCACCATCGTCTTTACCACCAAAGAAGTATGATCCCAAGGAATACAGAGTCCCCGGTCCGAATCATTAATATCCTTCATTGCCGAGACACCGTCGAGAACAACATCCGTCAGTTCGACAGACAACGGTGACGGCTGCACATATTCCTTATACCTCTGCCCGTCAATACGTAAAAGCCCCGTCACTCCGCCCATATAAATATCCCCCGTCCGGGATACCAGTGTCGGTTTGAACAAATATTCATTAGGCGAAGCACCATCAGACTCACCATAAATAAAAAACTTATTCTCCGCTATCGAATAACGGAACAACATCCCCTCGGCACCTATCCATAACCCTTTGTCCGAATACACCATGGAAGTAATCTCCCTGAACATGTTCGTTTTCACACTTCTCAAAGCATGAGAATATACATTATAATATAATAAACCTTGGTTAGTTCCAATCCAAAAATTACCTTTTTCATCACAACACGCAGCATTTATATACGCTTTATACTCCAGCGAAAGAATGCAAAACGCATCATTTTTCTTATTATCGAGCTTGAGAATATAATTACGGCCGAAAAGATACGTCACATCCCTATCAGAATAAAAGCGCTGGACCGTACCATAATAACGAGACGAGTCCGCAACATGAGCCACAGAAAAAGAAGCCGCCCTCTTATCATACATATATATCTTATCAGCAAACAAATGTATCTTGTCAGTATCAAAATAATCCACATTGACCGAGATACCCGAATGGGCAATCTGCTCATTACGTCGCTCATTCAGTAAAATAAAAGGACGCAAACTCCCAGTCCGTTTATCGAACAGGAACAACCCCTTGGCAAAAAAATACACCAACAGCTCACGATCACTATAATACGTTATAGACGCCACCTTACTATCATAAGTACTCGGATAATGCGTAAACTTATTGCTCCTCGTATCCAGCCGGTTCAACCCGCCACCGTCCGTCCCTATCCACACAGAACCGTCCCTGTCCTCATAAAGACACAACACCGTCTTGTCGCTCATCCCGTAACTGCTCCCCGGAGGCACATCACGATAAGTCCTCATATACACCTCTTTGATACCGAACAGCCCGCCACGTATCGTTCCGGCCCACATATTATTATCCTTATCCCGATACAGACAAAACACAGAACTCACCGGAAACGAATACACATCACCCGGAACATACCGGATATTGGAAAACGAATTATCACCCCTGTTCAATATACTGATACCGCCACCATCCGTAGCCAGCCACAACTGGCCGTCCCTCTCCTCTATATCGAGAATTACATTATGAGTCAAATCAGAATTCGACATATCATAATGCACTCGCTTCCTGCCGCCATCCCCATATCCGTCGAGACCCTTTCCATACGGAGAAATCCACAAATTATCCCGGCTGTCCACCTTCACAGCCATAATCTCCCTCTCCCTGCAAAACTCAGGCCTCGTTATCTCACCCGTACGGCAATCCAAAATCCACATGCCCTCCCACCGGGACGACAGTACCCAATAATGCTTACGCCAAGAAGACATATAATTAAAAAAAGCATAAGACCTCTCCTTCCACCGGATAGGAACCGTATCCATGACACACCGCGCATAATCCCAACGATATATCACACCCCGCCCTCCCAAAAGAAGAGCATCGTCCGTCAGCATGTAAGAATGAGCCTGCAAAGCTCTCTTGCCCCACCGAATCCGTTTGAAATCATCACTTTTCCTCTGATACACACATACCCCTTTAGACGTCGAAATCCAGATATTATTCTGGGCATCCTCTACAATAAAATGAATCAGATTATCAGGCAAAGAAGTAGCAGAATCTGGCACTGCCGAATAATTCTTGAACTCATGGCGATCAAAACGGCTCACCCCCCGACTCGTACCAATCCAAAAAAAGCCATTATGGTCGAGCATGATAGAACGCACAAAATTCTGAGGAAGCCCATCCTGTTGAGACAACTGCTTGAAATAAAAATTAGGAGACGCTTGAACGACGAAGGCCAAGCCGGACATAACGCCGACCCACAAAAACAACAAATATGTAAGCAAGTGTTTTCCCATACGAAAACAAAAATACGAAAATGTTTTCACTGACAAAAATAGATTTTTTTCCGAATATACAAGCCCAAACCCCAAATAAACATGATTAACCCCTCACGAAGTTTTTTTCTTTTCAAAATTACGTATCTTTGGATTGATTTTTTTAGAGCCTGTCCGAATTTTCCGATAAGGAAATATTGTCCGGGGCAGATTTAGGAATTTCTTTCGAAAATATTTTTCCGTTTTTACAAGGAAAATAGCGGACTGTAAAAACAGGAAATTACAACCCAATACGAAAACCAAAACTAAAAATAAAAACACAAATATGATTATCGAAGATTTAAAACTGCGACGAACCATCAGGAAATACAAAAACGACCAAATTCCTGAAAAAATGCTGAACGAACTATTAGAAGTAGCCTTCAGAGCATCGACAACAGGCAATATGCAACTGTACAGCGTCATTGTCACCCGCGATGAAGAAAATAAGAAAAAGCTCGCCCCCGCACATTTCAACCAACCCACAGTAACGACAGCTCCCGTCGTCCTCACATTCTGCGCCGACTTCAACCGGTTCATCAAGTGGTGCGAATTACGCAAAGCACAACACGGGTACGACAATTTCCAGTCATTCTATACCGCCACCATCGACGCACTACTGGTCGCACAGCAATTCTGCACAGCCGCTGAGTTATGCGGGTTAGGTATCTGCTATCTGGGAACCACCACTTACAACGCCCCTATGATTATCGAAGCGCTCAACCTGCCCAAATTTGTCGTACCGGTCACTACCGTTACAGTCGGATATCCCGCAGAAATTCCGGCACAAGTTGACCGATTGCCCGCAGAAGCACTCATACACGACGAACAATATAAAGACTACACAAGCGAAGACATAGACCGCATATACGCAGAAAAAGAATCCCTTCCCGAAAGCAAGAAATACATTACAGAAAACAACAAAGAAACACTTGCTCAGGTATTCACAGACGTAAGATATCCCAAAGCAAACAACGAGCACTTCTCGGATATCTTCCTGAAAATCATCCGAGAACAAGGATTCCAATTTTAACATTTCCCCCTCCCCCTTCCCGAAAAGGAACCTTTTCCCTTTTTGAGAAGGGTGCATGACGTTAGAGCACTACCATGCAAAACAAAAATAAACACCACCTCAAAAACAGAAAATCTAAATCTTCCCTCTCGATATGAAAGCCTTCAGCACTTGTTTCTTTTTGAAAATGAGAGTATTATACAGGACATTTCCCCTCACCAGAGGGGAGGCCGGAGAGTATCATTTTTGATTGAAAATGAGCGGCTTGAGTATTGTGTCTCCCCTCTCGAGAGGGGATTAAGGGGTGTGTTACAATGAGAGGCGCGGATTAGGCTGAGGTATTATTAATGCTATTAGTTGAGGCAATATCTATCAGCTTTATGTGACCGCTTTTAATTTCAAAAGCCATGCGCAAACATCACACACACCCGGCGGCCCCTCTCAAAAGGAAAGTGACATTTCTAATTGAAAATAAAGGCTTTGAGTGTGTATTTCCCCTCTCGAGAGGGGATTAAGGGGTGTGTAACGGTGAGAAGCGCAACTTAGGCTGAGAAGTTTTTTTGAGGCAATATCTATCAGCTTTATGTGAACGCTTTTAATTTCAAAAGCCATGCGCAAACATCACACACACCCGGCGGCCCCTCTCAAGAGGAAAGTAACATTTCTAATTGAAAATAAAGGCTTTGAGTGTTATATTTCCCCTCTCGAGAGGGGATTAAGGGGTGTGTTACAGTGAGAGGCGCGGATTAGGCTGAGAAGTTTTTTTGAGGTGAGGGTTGTCAACTTTGTGTGACCGCTTTTGATTTGAGGTGTCTGTGTGTAACGACGAGATAGGCGACCTAGAATGAAATAGTGAGACTATGTTTCTTAGACTTTTGTGATTGCTTTTTCAAATGTATAACACCTGTGTACAGCAATACAAATCAATAACAAGCACTAAACCCCACCTTTATCCCAAAGTGCGACAAACAAATTTTTAAAATTGAAAAAATCGGCTTCCAATAAGAACAAAACCATATCAATTCAGCCTCTCCATACGTATCTGTTCCATCTCCATCCCTAATCCCGAGAAAAGCCGGAAAATGTGTGACAATGAAATAAAATTTTTAAATTCGAAGTCGTTCGGCTATACTATTTTAGTATAATCGACACCCAATCACTACTTATCTCATCCTCCACAACATTTTCGTGCAACGTTACCATGCCTTTACCCTCTACATACTGTTTTTCTGTAAAGAGAGGAGGCTGCTCAGAACTTTTAAAAATTTGGGTTAAAGTAGCAACATTGACAAATCGACCATCAATAAACTCAAAACGCTTATAACAGTAAGATGCTGCCGACACACGTGATAAAGAGAATACACATTGTCTTCTCCTATTTATCTGTGGACTCTCTATTTGTTTGAAACTCTCATCTTTACAGTACTGTTTCTCTTTCTCATTCCACATATAGCAATCATAATATTGTACCATCTGATTGCCATATCGACCGAGATTGATGAGTATATCGTCTTTTCCGTCAAAATTGACATCTTGCAAATCAATCCTAACATTTAGATTATTGGCAAATTCGATGTCCGGAGGATAGGAATAAGATATTTCTTGGACTACCTTCTCCTGTGCGTTGAATATGGCTATTTGCAATCCTTTAAGGCTGTCCGTTCCACTTCTAATTCCACTATACCTCATTACCCTATTCCCTTTATGGTCAATAAGTTGCCATTCATCAGATTTCCAAAAACAAAATTCTCGGTCGCTATCTGCCTCTCCGTTTGTTGCCATTTGAGATTTTCCATCCTCGAATGGCGTGGCAAACTTAAACTGAGGTTCTATGGCAACATTCCCCAATGAATCGGCAAAACCTATCAATCCGTTTTCATCCATTATACGAAAAAGCCCTTCCCGTATATAATCGGGACCATTATCATATTTGAACACATAGAACAACTTTTTACCTTCATTATCTATGCAAACAATACGCCCGTTTTGTCCATTCTCATACACAAAACCGATATTCCGAATGGTATCAGTTTGGCAGAACTTATATTTGCCATAAGGCACAATGGTATCACCTTGCCCATTCAAATAGCAGACAGGGACACCAGCCTCAAGATATTTTTCTGACGTGTGCGCAACAAGTATACCATATTCACTACTGACATGCGAACAACCAACAGCTATGGCAAATATTACCGCAAAAAACAATGTATTTTGTAAATGCATATCAAACCGCCTTTCACTTTGTAATTAAATTCATAATGCAAAATTACAAAGATATTATTATATGATGATTCAGACACAAGACTTAAGAATCTCTCGTCTAAATTTTGCACGGGTCAGATTTGAGAATTTTTCAGAAATGTTTTTCTGCTTTTATGAGGAAGATAACAGGCTATCTGACAAAGATATACATCTATTATACCCACAAGACTGAGGTTTGTCATTTTCTCTTTTGGCTGCAACAATTCATCGATGTGCCCCAACAATATATCCTCAGAAAAGCGACCGGTTGTCGGAAAAATAATAACATTTACCAGATTTATATCCCCCGTCCTTCCGTTTCACCTATCATGCAACAAGATGTTTGCCCCATTAGATGTTATCCATTACCTCTTCTGGCATAAACCTATTTGTGAAATCGTGACATCGTGGTGACACTTTTAGAATTCACCCTTTTTATGGACATTTATACATCATCCGTATAGTTATGTATGATTTATAACGATATATAAATAAAAAGCGGTTATATATCAAAAGCCTGCCCCGGTCAATTCAGCCTCTCCATGCGTATCTGTTCCATCTCATCCACCGTAAAACCGGAAAAGTCGGCAATCACATGGTCAGCCAAAGCAGAAATACGCTCTGCCGGATGAGTGGTAGATAATCCGATTACCGTCATTCCAGCAGCACGGCCGGCCGTCAACCCCGCCAAAGAATCCTCAAAGACAAAACAATTCGAAGGAGCACAACCCAGCAACCTCGCCCCCAGCAAAAAACACTCCGGGTCCGGCTTCGATTTAGAAATCATATCAGCCGTTACGATAGCATCAAACATTCCCTTAAAATCAGGATGCACCCCATACAAAATCCCCATCTTCATATCATTGGAGCTGGTCACAACAGCAGTCTTTATACCCTGAACCCTCAAGCTTCCGATAAATTCCATTACGCCATTGATATACTCATAACGCATATGATTCTCAAAATAATCCAATGCTTTGGAAATCTGCTTTCTCACAGACTCATCCGGAAAATACTTGTCGTAAATCTGATTCAGCGTATTCCCTTTTATAATATAATTAAAATTCTCAATCTCCGGATGGAACTTCTCACCCACCTTACCCCAAAATACCGAATATTGAGTCTCCGTATCCACCACGACCCCATCCAAGTCGAACAATGCTGCCTGATTCAGCCCCATACACTTTCCTTTCATTTTGTTTAACGCTGCAAAATAAACAAAACCCTTCGGACTACACAAATAATTCGTACCTTTGCACCAGTAAAAAGATTGTGAAATTTTATGACAGATAATACACCCACCGTATTGGGCACCCAGCCCATTGGAAAACTTTTAGTACAATACTCCATTCCGGCAATCATCGGTATGACTGTAACTTCGCTGTACAACATCATCGACAGTATCTTTATCGGTCACGGTATAGGTCCCCTCGGCATCACGGGGCTGGCTATCACCTTCCCATTGATGAACCTTGTCATCGCCTTCTGTACACTGGTAGCCGTCGGTGGAGCCACTATAAGTTCCATCTATCTCGGGCAGAGAAATACAGAACGAGCCACTGATGTACTCCATAATGTCGTACTCCTCTGCATTATCAATGCCGTATGCTTCGGGCTCATCACATTCATTTTCCTCGACCCCATACTCCACTTCTTCGGAGCCAGTGCCGAGACACTCCCTTACGCTCGTGACTTCATGCAAGTATTGTTGCTGGGGACCCCCATTGCCTTCGTTTTCATCGGGCTCAACAATATCATGCGGGCCACCGGTTACCCCAAAAAAGCAATGCTCTCCTCCCTGCTCACCGTAGGAGCCAATATCATCATCGCCCCCTTCTTTATCTTCTACCTCGACTGGGGCATGAGAGGAGCAGCCCTTGCCACCGTACTCTCCCAGACATGCGGAATGCTTTGGGTACTCAAGCACTTCTGCGACCCTAAAAGCTTCATTCACTTCCAGAAAGGGCGGTACAAACTCCAGAAACGTATCATCATCAGTATTTTTTCCATAGGTATGTCACCGTTCCTGATGAACGTATGCGCCTGTGTAGTAGTCATTATACTCAACAATAGCCTGAGAAACTACGGTGGCGACATGGCTATCGGAGCCTACGGTATCGTCAATCGTATGCTCACCCTTTTTGTCATGATAGTTATGGGACTCGCTCAAGGCATGCAGCCCATTGTCGGATACAACTATGGAGCACACCAGTTCCAGCGCGTACGTAACACTCTGAAATATGGAATCATAGCCGGAGTAAGTATCACCACAACCGGATTCCTCTTAAGTGAGATATTCCCACACGCCATTGTCGCCATGTTTACTGATAATGAAGCACTCACCGACATAGCCAATACCGGATTGAGAATCTGTTGCCTGATGTTCCCCTTCGTAGGTTGTCAAATCATTATATCCAACTTCTTCCAGTCCATCGGGAAATCACCCATATCAATATTCTTGTCACTTTCCCGGCAACTGCTATTTCTCATTCCCTGTCTCGTCATATTGCCCCGTTACTTCGGTACCAACGGAGTATGGAGCAGTATCCCAGTCTCCGATTTCGTTGCATTCGTCATAGCCGTTATCACACTCATCATCCACTTTAAGAAAGTAAATAAAAAAGAACAAGAACAAATACAAGTACAATAAACTCACACTTTCCGGCACGCCCCGAAAATTTACCATAAGTCGAATATTCGCAAGGGACACTTCTTCCTTATAAGAAAAGGAACTATCTCCCCTCTCAAAACGCCACACCTCCCTTTTGATAAAAGCCAGAGGTGTGTGATGCTTGTGCACATCATCCCAAATCAAAAGCAAAAAACAAAACTTGATAAACGCTTCTTCGCTACTCCAAACTCAGCAGACTCTAGCTCAAAAAAACAATACCATCAATTAACATCCCAACCCAAACCATCCCCCCTCACCGTACACACCCCTTAATTATCTATCCAGAGACTATATAAAAACTGAAATCAAATTTCTAAAAAAGAGCCTGTACAAAGCGTATTTTTTGAATGAAAAAAGCACCTTTTCTTTTATTGATATACGCATTAAGCTTTAAATTGCAAGTTATTTATTTTTGTTTTTGACTTTTTACAGAGTTTCTCAAGAGAGGATAACACAATCATAAAACACTTATTTTCAAATAAAAAGCAACACCATCTCTCAATATCTCTACCCAAACACCATACTTTCCAAGTAAAAATGCCTTCTATCCCCAAAGGGAATCACTGGCATTACCACGATTGACAACCAATAACACACAAACCCAAGTCGAAGTCAACACTATAAAATTTCGACACAAGTAGCAGGGTAAAACAACGAAAGAAGGAATTAGGAAAGCTATCCCGGCACTATTCACACTCAAAAAAAATAGATATATTACAAAATATATTCCAATTTCGTTTTCACTCACAGCATGAAAGACAATGGCATTTAAATGTCTATTTTACCCACTCCAAAATCAGGGAACATCAATTACCATCCGGTAGGGAAATCCGAGGGTTTCATTGTTTAAACGTAAATTTTAGCCGGCCCGAA
>PPYE01233109.1_pt1 | contig 30214 bp, 26 predicted proteins | sample 1559881 | NCBI WGS metagenome assembly PPYE01 (sample SAMN08240022, study PRJNA423297) | Human gut metagenome, whole genome shotgun sequencing project. | reverse complement strand
AGAAGATGCTGTTAATAACGTTCAAACGTTACTTGATGAAAAAGTGGCTGCCGCAGAAAACGCAAAAAGTGTAGCTGTTTCTTCTGCTGAATCAGCATCCGCAAGTAAAAATGCTGTGGCTGCATCACAGTCGTCTGCTACTGCCAGTGCAGAAACAGCCCAGGCTTCGGCAGAATCAGCTTCTGCGAGTAAGATAAGTGCAGAAAGCAGTGCTGATGCAGCAGCATCTTCCGCAAGTTCAGCTTCTGCGAGTAAGATAAGTGCAGAAAGCAGTGCTGATGCAGCAGCATCTTCGGCAAGTTCAGCTACAAGGCAGGCGGATAGAGCGCAGGATATTGCTGATAGCTTAGAAGGTTTAGCTGGTATTACTGGTATAGCATCAACAGAGGAAGCCATTGCTGGTGAATCTGATACTAAAGCAATGACGCCTTCAAAGACTAAAGAGGCTGTTGCGGCACAGGTTCCAGAAATAATGCGGGAAACATTACAAAACAAAGCGGACATTATAGATGGCAAAGTACCAACAGAGCAGCTGCCTGAAATGGATTATGTACCTAATAGCGAAGTCGGCAATGCTGCAAATAAAATACCTAAATATAATGCATCTGGACATTTAGTATTACCAAATGGTGCTGAATTTTGGATAGAGTGATATTATGGCTGAATTAGCAAAGAAATTGAATTTTAAAAAAGATGGCGTGCAGCAAACTGCGAAGGCTTACTCAACAACGGCCGAGGCTGGGGCTGAGTATATTGAAAACAAAATCGACGGTGTAAAGTGTTATGTTGCCATTGGTGACCCGGCAGACAGCAAGGCGACTGTGGGAAAGATCAAGAAAAGCAGTACAGCCGCAAGAAGGGCTATATTGAACAGTAGCGGACTAGCTTATACCGAGATGTCATGGACAAGGCAAGGAACATATACCTTTACTGTTCCAGCAGGTGTAACTCGCATACGGGTTGCTTGTTGCGGCGGCGGTGGTGGTTGTTGCTATATGTCCAAAGACACTGACGATAGCAATACCTATCATTATACTGCTGACACAGGTGGCACCTCAAGTTTTGGTTCGCTGATTTCGGCTACGGGTGGCAGTGGTGGAAGCGTATATTGCAATACAGCTTCGGACGTTACTAATTCTTATGGTGGGTTAGGTGGTTCGCCTGATGGTAATGCTGGTAATTATGTTTATTATATTGGGCGTGTCAATACAGAACTTACTTCGTCGGGTGGTTCAGGCTTCTCTTTGAGCTTTAGTAGAACCATTTCTGCCGGCGGTTATGGGAATGGCGGTTATGCTTACACATCTTCGCATAATAGGTCTTTCGAGCCGGGTGAGTTTATTGTTAATGCGGGTGGTGGTTCTGGTGGATACAATACCGGTTATTTTAATGTAACTGCTGGATCTACATATTCTGTTGTAGTAGGGGCGGGTGCTGATAAGTATAATAGAAAATGGGTTGCATACGAAAGAACTGGCTACCCTGGAAAGCCGGGGTTCGTACTAATTGCTTTTGGGGGTGATATTTAATGGCAAAAAATCGTTTTGCACAACCTTTGTACGGCAAGATAATTTATATTTATGAAACTAATTTAACAATGGAGCAGTTACCAACTATTTTCGATCCTTCTACCTATTGGATTGATGTAACAGGTTTAGACTGCGAAGTAGGTTATTTAGTTAGTTTCAAAGAAGGCGTAGGGCTTGTTTTAACGCCACCGCTTAACGAAGAATATACATTTGAAGAGTTAAAAGCCCAAAAGCTTGAACTTGTTAACGCATGGACAGCAGATAAAATTACTGGCGGTTTTACTTCTCGATGCACCGGTAGCCCTGTGAGGTATGATAGCGACAGAGATACACAAAACACAGTTTCTAGCGATCTCAACACAATCTATCTTTCGCCTGAAAAATTTAATGAAAATTTCCCTAATGGATACCCAATGAGAGGATATCCAGAAAATGCAAATATTAAGCAGGTATATTTTTTAACAAAAGAACAGTTATTGCAGTGGAATGTTGATCTAGGACTTCACAGAGGCACTTGTAAACAGAATGGTTGGATAAAACAGGCTGAAGTAAATGCAGCCCAGAGCAAAGAAGAACTGGACGCTATTATATTAGATTAGGCGGTGCGTTGATATGGCAGACGAAACAATCAGAAGGCTTTTTGACAAGTTGGATAAGCTTAGTCAACAGAGCGCTAGGGTAGAGACTATGTTAGCAGAAAAAGAAAAGGTCTGCGACATGAAGTTTGAGCAAATTGACAGGCTGGAATCTCGAGTGTCAATTTTAGAAAAAAGTCGGTCAATATTTAGCGGCGGGTTGGGTTTTGCAGCGTGGGCAATATCAACTTTGTTAATGTTGCTAGGGGTGGTGTACAAATGATTGCAAAATTCTCGGAAATGTTAAAAGAAGGCGGTGTATATAGTTTAACGCGCATTTTGGCTTGTATTGGCTTTGCAGCATTTTTGATAGGCAGCTGCTATTTGATTTATAAAGGGCAAACTTGGGGTAATTATGAAACCTTTGCAACTATGACAGGCGGCGGTAGTGCGGCAACACAGATTGCTAATAAGTTGATCAACAGTAAGTTTAATAGTGATCCAGGGGAAGTGGGTAAGAAAATTGGAAAAGGAGATGAGAAATAATGTTAAGTGAACATTTTAGTGAAAGTGAAATGAGCTGTCACCATTGCGGGCAGCTGCCTGATGGAGGGATGAGTAATGTGCTGCTGGAAGGGCTGGAGCGGCTGCGTGAAATCGTGGGCAAGCCGATCAATGTAACTAATGGTTACAGATGCCCGGCACATAATGCGGCTGTAGATGGCGTGTCTAATAGCCAACACGTACAGGGAACTGCTGCTGATATTTATGTTGACGGGATGGGCGTGTATGAGCTCGCGATGGTGTGTCGTCAAATTTTCGACGGCGTAGGCGAATATTATGGTGATGAATTCGTACACGTCGATATGAGAGACGGTGGAGCATCTACCGGAGTATATCTTTGGGACGATCAAGAATAAAGGAGAATTTAAAATGCAAAAAATTATTGATTGGTTTGTAAAAACAACGGAGGATTTAAAGGAGTTTGACGCTCATATGCAGGAAGAGATACAGCGTTACGCTAATAAGCAGTGCAAAAAGGCGTTTATCGTTGGTGCTTCTATTGGCGCCATATTAGGGTTTATTCTAAAGTCAGTAGTATTTTAAAAATTACCAAAGTTGATTCTTTGGTTTTTACAGCGACATAGGGACAGGTATCGTACGCGACCTGTCGTGCTTATCGCTGGGCGACATACAAATTCTGGCGGCAAGGACACTTGCTGCAGGGCAATGGCACAGGCCGCACCTACCGCTGGATGTATGATTTTATTTAATAATTTGGAGGTAATTTTATTATGAAAAAATATATTAGAACAAATATCGTTGAAGCAAAACCGATGACCAGAGGTGAATATAATGATTATCGTGGTTGGACGTTGCCAGCTGATGAAAACGGAGAAGATGCTGGATATTTGGTTCAATACCATGATGGTTATTTGTCTTGGTGTCCTCAAAAAGAATTTGACGAATGTTCTCGGGAAATTACTGGCATGAGTTTTGCTTTTGCAGTGGAAGCTGTTAAAAATGGCAAGAAGATTGCTCGCGACGGCTGGAATGGCCGAGGAATGTTCGTTGTTTATCAGAAGGGCTACCCACAAGGGATACCCTGTAATAAGCAGACTGCTGAAGCGTGGGGCTTGAAGGATGGGGATTTGTTTATTTGCCGTCCGTATTTGCAAATAAAAAATGTGGATGGATCCCATTCCATGTGGGTTCCTTCGATTGGTGATGTGCTGGCAGATGATTGGGTGTTAGTTGAATAGGTGAGGTTATGATAAATGAAGAAAAACAAATTCGCTATAGCAAGTGGTTTATTTATATTATTGTTATTTGTGCTTTTGGTGTTGGTGCCTGGCATTTGTTTGGCGGCGGAGGATATGCCGGAAACAATAACGATGTCCAGAGAACAGTACAGGGAATTAGTGACGATAATCGACAGACAGGACAGTTTATTGACGGAGTTGCAGAACATGTCAGCAGTGCAGTCAGCGAACTCGACAGAGTTGACGAAGCTAATCGAAGAGCAGCGTTTATCTTATCAGAAGGTCAGAAGCGAATTAACGCTTGCGCAGGAATCATTATCGAACTCCAAAAAAACAATAGCCGAGCAGAACAGATCCTTGCAGACGTTGAGCGAGCAAATAAAACACCAGCAGGCAGTCAGTAAGCGCAAGGAGATACAGACTGCTTTGTGGAGCGGTTTAGCTGGTTATGGATTGGGACGGCTGATGAGTACATAGGCAGGTGATGATATGGATGCAGCTACTGATGCTGCTGGCGAAGGTAAAGAATTTTATCTCTAGCGATCCGCAGGTATCATCAACAATAAAAAAGAAACGGTAAAACTGACAGCCTGCTGACAGCCTACCGTTTCTTTTTATATCAATTTATATCAAAATATTTGCCCTAAATCATTTGTTTTTTATATGCAGGCTGTCAAATGGCTCTGAAAGTGGCTCTACAAGCCAAAAATAAAACTTAGGATCTAGCGTCTTACGACGTGCAGGTTCGATTCCTGTCACTCGCACCAATCAACAGTTAAAGCTTTCGATAGTATACTCGAAAGCTTTTTTTATTGCAGTTAAGAAATATCTGTTTCCGAGTGTTATATAATATAGAGAGAACAAACAAAAAACAAGTGAACTCTTGACTTGGAGTTAACTTTAAGTGTTATGCTGTAAAAGGAGCAGGAAAATGAGTTTGAATAAAGAAAAAAACCTGATCGTTTATTTTTCGCGCGCCGGAGAAAATTACAGCGGCGGTAAAACTGTCGAACTGGCCATAGGCAATACGCAGTTGGCTACCGAGATACTGGTGCAGCAGACTGGCTGTGAGGCGGTGAAGCTGGAAACAGTCAATACTTATCCGGACAGTTATCAGGAAATGAGTGCCATTGCCCAAAAGGAACAGCGTAATGGTTCCCGCCCTCGGCTGGCCGTTTATCCACCCTCGCTGGCAGAGTATGAAGGGATATTTTTAGGCTATCCCATCTGGTGGGGGACGCTGCCGATGGCGGTGCTGACCTTTTTGGAAAAATTCGATTTCCATAACAAAACCATCTATCCCTTCTGCACGCACGAGGGCAGCGGCTTGGGGCGCAGTATGAAGGATATTGCACTGGTTTGCCCGGGAGCCGAGCTAAAAGAAGGACTGGCGGTCCGTGGTTCTGACGCGGCGTCGGGACAAACTGCCATAGTAAACTGGCTGGACAAAGTGCTTCGCTGAAACTTTACCGCGAAGGAAGGGCTGTTAGATGGAGAGGATAAATAGTGGCGCCAGGTATGATTTTTTAGACAGCCTGCGGGGGTTGCTGCTGCTGGGAATGATCGTTTATCATTTTTTCTGGGATCTGGTGTATTTGTTTCAGGTAGAATTGCCCTGGTTCCAAAGTGCTGCCTGTTATTGGTGGCAGCAAAGTTTTTGCTGGCTGTTCATCTTTCTTTCTGGTTTTTGCTGGCCACTGGGGCGGCGTCCCGTAAGGCGCGGCTTGCATGTCATAGCTGGCGGGGTGCTGGTAGCTGTAATAACGCACGTTTTTGTGCCCGAGCAGGCTGTTGTTTTCGGGATCTTGTTTTTTCTGGGTTCGGCGATGCTGCTGCTGGCTGCCGTTGAAGGGTGGGCGGCTAAAGTGCGTCCTGGTTGGGGACTTTTTGCCAATGCCGCATTGTTTGTGCTGACCCGTAATATCAACGACGGCTATATAGGCTTTGAACAATGGAACATGGCACGGCTACCGGCGGTGCTGTATAAAAATAAACTGACTACTTATCTGGGCTTTACGGAAGCTGGTTTTGCTTCCAGCGATTATTTTTCGTTGTTTCCCTGGCTGTTTTTATATCTGGCCGGTTATTATGCTTTTCGTATCAGTGCGCGCCAGGGCAGGTTGCCTGATGCCTTTGGCCGTGGCAACGCCTGTTTGAGCCGCTGTGGCCGTCATTCGCTGGCCGTTTATCTGCTGCATCAGCCATTGCTGTACCTGCTGTTGACACTGGCGTTGCGCTAAAAAGCAGATGAGCTGGAGTTTAGTAAAGAAATGGAGCGAGAAGAATGGAATATCGTGAATTAGGACGTACCGACCTGAAAGTCAGCGCCATAGCTTTAGGCTGTGAGGGCTTTGTTGCTAGCGAAGGAGCTTTGATGGAACCTTTGTTGTTAGCGGCAGAGCAAGCAGGCATCAATTGTATCGACCTGTATGCTCCACAGCCGGAGATGCGCAGCCGTTTAGGCAAATGGCTGCGAGGCCGCCGCGGCAAATTTATTTTACAGGCCCATCTGTGTACTATCTGGCAGGATGGCCAGTATAAACGAACCCGTGTGCTGAAGGAAGTGCGTGATAGCTTCGAGGATCTGCTGGCCCGGTTGGAGACCGATTATATCGACATTGGGATGATCCATTATGTGGACGCCTTAGAGGATTGGTACGAAGTAGCCAATGGCCCTGTGATGGAGTATGCCAGAGAAATGCAGGTGCAGGGAAAAATCAAACATATCGGTTTGAGTAGCCATAACCCTGTAGCTGCTTTGGAAGCAGTCAAAAGCGGTCTGATCGACGTATTGATGTTCAGTGTTAATCCCTGTTATGACCTACAGCCAGGCGGTGAAGATTGCTATGACCTGTGGGACGGAAAAAACTATGAGCAGCAGCTTTCAAATATGGATCCGGAAAGAGAAGCGCTGTACGAAGCATGTAGCCGTTTAGGCGTGGGCATCACCGTCATGAAGGCTTTTGGCGGCGGTGACCTTTTAAGCGAGGAACTTTCACCGGCGGGCAAGGCGTTGACGGTCAATCAGTGCCTGCATTATGCGCTGACCCGCCCGGGCGTGGCGGCAGTGATGGCTGGTTCACACACGGTGGACGAGCTGAAGGCGTGCATTGCTTATACTACGGCGACCGCTGCTGAAAAAGATTACGCGGCGGCTTTTGCTTCCTTCCCTAAAATTAACTGGGAAGGGCATTGTATGTACTGCGGCCATTGTGCTCCCTGTCCCAAAGGCATCGACGTGGCAACGGTAACCAAGTTTTTGAATTTGACCAGGGCGCAAAATGGCGTTCCGGAGACCGTGCGGGAGCATTATAAAGTACTGGCCCATAAGGCTGGCGAGTGCGTAGGCTGCGGTGCCTGCGAAAAGCGCTGCCCCTTTAAGGTAGCGGTGATCGAGAATATGCGGCAGGCAGCAGCTGTTTTTGGTGAATAAGCCGTTGAGCGGTGCAGTGACAAATTCTGCTTGACTTGGAGTGAACTCTAAGTGTTAGAATAAAGGCAACGAGGAGGTGCTGCCCCATGACGATTGCCGAAGTGAGTAAAAAATTTGGTTTGACAGCAGATACATTGCGCTATTATGAGCGGATCGGTCTGATCCCGCCGGTAAAGCGCAGTAGCAGCGGTATCCGTACTTACGATGAGACCGACTGTAATTGGGTCTAATTTATCAAATGTATGCGTGGTGTTGGTATACCGGTTGAAATGCTGATCGAGTATGTGGCCATGTTCAATCAGGGAGCGGACACGATCGGTGCCCGCAAAGAACTTTTAGTAGAACAGCGCCAGCAGCTTGCTCTTAAAATAGTTGAAATGCAGGCAGTGTTGGAACGGCTTGACAATAAGATCGACGGTTATGAAGAAAGATGTTTGAAATTTGAAGAAGAAAATTTAAGAAAATAAAGTGTTGACAAACTTAAATAGCTTAATGTATAATCTAGAAGCTGGATATTCTGGTAGGTGAGGCTACCATAGGGATACGGACTGCTGCCGCGGAGTGGTGGAGACACCATGAGCAGGTTTGAACAGGCTATGTCGAAAACAAGGCATAATCTAACGCAGTTTCATCGCCCTGTGGAGTTAAAGCTTGAACAGGGCCGGTTCTGATTTGAACTGTAAGGGTGTATATTTATTGCCCGCGTCTTTGTTTAGGCATTGACGCGGGTTTTTTATATTTCCACGGCCCACCGCAGGATTTTATAATAAATATTTTTAGAAATAAGTGAGGTGAGAAGAATGGACGCAGGAGGCAGTAGGGGCATAAAACCAAAAGGCGAAGTAAGAGGAAGCAGTCTGCCATCAGGGCGTCTGTTCTTCCACGACAATCACATATAGATGCTTTGGCTTTTCGTTGTATGTCCTACTTTCCTGAAAGTACGCATTATTAACCGTAAGGAGGTAGAAGACAATGAAAAAGAAATTACTGTTTTTTAAAAATAACCCGCAGGAGATCCTGCATCGTGAGCAGGTCAGCGAAAGGCTGCGTTTTGCCGCAGGCCATGATGTAAACACTGTTTTGCGGCAGCTGGGCACTACAGGCAAAGGGCTGCCTACGGGCATGGTGGAAAGCGTGCGTGATCGCTATGGCGACAATGTGGTGACCCACGGCAAGAAGGAGTCGCTGTTTACCCGTATCTGCAAGGCTTTTGTTAATCCGTTCACGGCTATCTTATTCGTGCTGGCTGTGGTGTCGGGCTTTACGGATATTTATCTGTCCGATCCGGGCGAGGAAGACGCCATCACTGTGATCATCATTACGACGATGGTACTGATTTCGGGACTGTTGCGTTTTGTGCAGGAGACCAGAAGCGGCAACGCGGCAGCCAAGCTGTCGGCGATGATCGAAACTACTACCTGTGTAGAGCGGTTGGAAACGGGGCAGCAGGAAATACCGCTGGACGAAGTGGTGGTAGGCGATATCGTGCATTTATCGGCAGGCGATATGGTGCCGGCTGATATCCGCATCATTTTTGCGAAAGACCTGTTTGTCAGCCAGTCGGCACTGACCGGTGAAAGTGAGCCGATAGAAAAATACTTGTGTCAGGCAGAAGCGGCTGCCGCCATTACCGAAAATTCCAATCTGGCCTTTATGGGCAGCAATGTTATCAGCGGCACTGCCGTCGGCGTTGTTGTGGCTACGGGTAACGATACGCTGCTGGGTGAGATGGCCAGAGCACTGAGCGGCAAGCCACCCAAAACCAGCTTTGAAAAAGGCGTTAATTCCGTTTCCTGGGTATTGATCCGCTTTATGCTGGTCATGGTGCCGGTGGTACTGTTCATCAACGGTTTTACCAAAGGCGACTGGATGAACGCCGCCCTGTTTGCTATTTCGGTGGCCGTCGGCCTGACTCCGGAAATGCTGCCGATGATCGTTACTACCTGCCTGGCTAAGGGCGCGGTATCGATGTCTAAAGAAAAAGTCATCATCAAAAATCTTAATTCTATCCAAAATTTAGGCTCTATCGATATCCTCTGCACCGATAAAACAGGTACGCTGACCCAGGACAAGGTAGTGCTGGAATACCATCTGGATATCGAAGGCAACGAAGCGCCTCGGGTCTTGCGTCACGCTTTTTTGAACAGCTTTTACCAGACCGGGTTGAAAAATCTGATGGATATCGCCATTATCAGCAGGACGAAGCTGGAACAGGAAACGCAGCACGACCAGCTGGGCGACCTGGAAAACTTTTATAACAAGGTGGACGAAATACCCTTTGATTTTGAACGCCGCCGCATGAGCGTGGTGGTGGAAGATAAAAATGGCAAGACCCAGATGATAACCAAGGGTGCCGTTGAAGAAATGCTCAATATTTCAGCTTTCGTAGAATATGCAGGCCGAGTAGTGCCGCTGACCGCTTCCATGAAAAAAATCGTGATGGAGAAGGTGGACGAGTTGAACGAGGATGGGATGCGCGTCATCGCTGTAGCCCAAAAAACTAATCCGTCGCCTGTTGGCGCTTTTTCGGTTGCCGATGAAAACGAGATGGTACTGATAGGCTATCTGGCTTTCCTCGACCCGCCGAAAGAAACTACGGCCGCAGCCATCAAAGCGCTGCAGGAGCACGGTGTTGCCGTGAAGATCTTGACCGGCGACAACGAGAAGGTCACTAAATGTGTGTGCCGCCATGTGGGGCTGTCCATAGAAAAAATGCTGCTGGGCAGTGAAGTGGAGGCCATGAGCAATGAAGAACTGGCAGCAGCGGCTGAAACTACCACTGTTTTTGCCAAATTAGCCCCGGCCCAAAAAGCCAGGGTCGTGCGGTTGCTGCGTGAAAATGGCCATTCTGTAGGTTATCTTGGCGACGGTATCAACGATGCGGCGGCCATGAAGGCTTCCGATGTGGGTATCTCTGTCGATACGGCAGTCGATATCGCCAAGGAATCTGCTGACGTTATCCTGCTGGAAAAAGACCTGCTGGTGCTGGAAAAGGGCATCATCGAAGGCCGCAAAACTTATGCCAATATGATCAAATATATCAAGATGACGGCTTCGTCCAACTTCGGCAATATCTTCTCGGTCCTGATTGCCAGCGCCTTCCTGCCGTTTTTGCCTATGGCGTCCATCCATCTGATTTTGCTTAATTTGATCTATGATATTTCCTGCACGGCGATCCCCTGGGATAACGTGGATAAGGAATTTTTGACCCGGCCCAGAAAATGGGATGCTTCCAGCGTCAGCAATTTTATGATCTGGATCGGGCCGACCAGTTCAGTTTTTGACATCGCGACCTACGCGCTGATGTATTTCATCATTTGCCCGGCGGCTGTAGGAGGACTCTTGTTCCATCAACTGACCGATCCGGCGCAGCAGGCGCTGTATATCGCCGTGTTCCAGGCCGGTTGGTTCGTAGAATCCATGTGGACGCAGACTCTGGTCATCCATATGATCAGAACGCCGAAGATCCCCTTCCTGCAAAGCCATGCGTCGGCCCCGGTCACGCTGCTCACCTTTATTGGCATTGCAGTACTGACAGTGATACCCTTTACCGCTGCGGGTCACGCTATCGGGCTAGCATCGCTGCCTGCTGATTATTTCGGCTGGTTGGCCGCTATCACGCTGGCTTACATGGCTTTGGCCACGGTAATGAAAAAACTTTATATCAAACGTTACGGCGAGCTGTTGTAGTTGTTTGTTGCCGCCGAAAAGCATATAATATAAAGGTACAAAATGTTATCAATGGGGGAATGAGGCAATGCTGGGTACTATCGTCAATACAAGCACTATTCTGGCAGGCAGCCTGCTGGGCAGTGTTTTTGGACGGGGCATCAAAGAAAATTATAAAAAGGCCCTGTTTGACGCTTTAGGTCTGGCAACGGTAGGCCTTGGCGCCAATGCTGTGGTCAGCAATATGCCGCACAGTAAGTTCCCGGTCCTGTTCATTTTAAGCCTGGCTATCGGCAGCGTGCTTGGTACGGCGCTGGATATCGACGGACGTTTCCAAGGGCTGGCCGGACGCTTTAAAGGCGGCTCTGACCTGGGGCAGGGTTTGGCGACGGCGATCCTGCTGTTCTGCATCGGTACTCTATCTATTTTGGGTCCTGTCGAAAGTGCGTTGTACGGCAATAATACCTATCTTTTTACTAATGCGACACTTGATTTTGTCGCTTCGATGGTATTGGCTTCGGCTTATGGCATCGGTATCGGCCTGGCTGGCCTGGTACTGTTCGTTTGGCAGGGATCCATTTATATGTTTGCCGGCTGGTTGGCACCCTTTTTAACGGCGGAGCTGATGACGGAGATATCCATTATTGGCGGCGTCTTTATTATGAGCTCTGGCTTGGCTATTTTAGAATTGAAAAAATTTAAGACCCTTAATATGCTGCCGGCACTTTTGGTGCCGCCCATATGGGTCCTGCTGCTGCGCTGCTTTAGTTAAGCCGCAGCAAAACAGCCGCTCCGCGTGGGGCGGCTGTTTTTTAGTTTTTGTAAGTGATTATCTTAGCAAAAAATACTTTAAGGAGCTGGTTTTTGGGTTGTAGAAAACAGCAGCGGTGTTATAATAAAAGTACGGAGAAGTTTTCCGTCACGCAGTACTATGCGAAAAGTTAATTGCTTTTTTAAATTTACAGTGCTATAATATGGTAAAAGATAATTTTTATTTGTTGCGATTACACACTGCAAACAAACAAAATCAGGAAGGTGGTGGCAGTAATGCCAAATTTTGCAAACCCGTTTCAAGGTAATGTCAACAGAAAATTAACCAAAGAGGAACTTATCCAAGCCGTACGTCTGGATATTGCAGGTGAGCTGGAAGCTATTTACCTGTATGACGCCCATGTACAGGCAACTGATGACGAAGTGGCAAAAATGGTTATTGCCGATATCCGTGATGAAGAAAAAGCCCATGTCGGCGAACTGATGACCCTGCTGCGTTATTTGGACCCGGCAGAAGCCGAGCATTTTATTTCCGGCGAAGGCGAAGTTAAGGAAATGCTGGAAGGTTTAGGAATGAAAGCGGCCGGCATTGCCGATGACAAAACGGAAGTCACCAATAAAGCGACTACCGTTGGCAGTCTGCTGGATAAATAGGAGGTATGGTTATGGAATTTTTAATGCGTGATGACGTAAGCTTGTCTGCCGAACAATGGCAGGCTATCGATAGCGCCGCTGTCAATGCGGCAAGAAATGTTTTGGTTGGCCGTAAGTTTTTGCAGATCTACGGTCCTTTGGGCGCAGGCGCTCAAAGCGTGAATGTAGATGTGCTGACCCCGGCTGAAAAAGGCAGCGTCGATTTCTTCGGTGAAGAAGAGGAAGCGGTAAAAGTTACCGGACGCAGCTTTAAAGAATTGCCCATGATCTACAGGGATTTCGTTTTATCCTGGAGAGATATGGAACAGGCTAAAATGATCGGTATGCCTATCGATCTGGCCGCAGTAAGCGCAGCCGCTAATGCCTGTGCTCAAAAAGAAGACCTGATGATTTTTGCCGGTAACCCTAAAGCCGGTTATGAAGGCCTGGCTACTGTCGAGGGCGCTTTCAAAGTTAAAAAATCCGATTGGAGCAAAGACGAGAGTGCTTTTAGTGACGTAGTTAAAGGTTTGCAGCATTTTGCGGACAAGAATTTGAGAGGCCGTTACGCTTTGGCAGTCAGCCCTGATCTTTACGCTCAATTACAGCGTTTGCAGGTCAGCACCGGATTGCTTGAAAGTGAACGCATCAAAAACCTGGTGGGCGGTGGATTATATATGACTCCGGCTTTGGGTCTCAATAAAGCCGTATTGGTCTGCGCCGAACCGCAGAATATGGACCTTGTCATTGGCCAGGATCTTATTACCGGTTATTTGGGCTCTGCTAAACTTAATCATGAGTTCCGCGTATTTGAGACAGCTTTGCTGCGCATCAAATGTAAGGATGCAGTGGTAATTTTTGGCTGATCGTTAAGCTCAAAGCCTGCCGACAAATAATGTCGGCAGGCTTTTTTTTGCGAATATGTGCCAATGACTAAAAATATTTGGAAAATAAATAAAAATGATGTCCGATGATATGAAATAAGCTATAATAAAAGTAAGGTTAGAATATTGTTGGAAGGAGGCCCGACATGGCGAAAAAACGTATTTATAATATCAAATACCTGCTGCTGCTTAGTATAACTGCGGCACTGGTTTGCGCTGCTGCTGCAAGCGTCAGTCTTTATGATACTTATAAATATACCCGTGAGCGGGCTGCTTTTTGGGCGCAAAGCTACGGTTCGCAGATTCGTTACGAGCTGATGGACCTTTACGATGACGCCTTTGTTTTAAGAGAATTGATCGAACAGGGGATGCTGGATGCGCGGGGTAACAAAATAGCTGTAAACGCAAAAGGTTACCGGAATATGTCGGAGATCGGCATTGCCAGAATGGACAGCGTCTGTGCGGCTTTCGATGATATGACGTTGATCAAGAATGTTTCGCTGGCACGGGCAGAAGGGCCTGTTGTTGATGGTGTGCCTGCTAAAAGCGTTATTTCCTACTGCTACCCTTATGAAGAAAACAAGAGTGCTTTGGGACTCGATCTGATGTCGCTGCCTGGCAGAGATGATGCTATCAGCAAGGTCTATCAGAAGCAGGGCGAGCTGGTCATCGAAGGGCCGTTCAGGCGGGTGCAGGATCAGGAACTGGTGCTGACAGGCCGCGTTGCCGTCAGAAATCAGGACGGTTCTCCCTGGGGGTTTGTGGCCATTACATTGAGCATGAACCCTGACAGTAAGCATTACGCTTTGCAGAATATAAATTTTGCCGCCCTGGACGGGCAGCAACACAGGTATCACCTTTACAAGCTGGAAAACGGCAGCCGGCTTACCATCGCCGCTTCTAACCACGAGGCTATGGCTATGTATGGCGGGCGTACGTATAATATCGATCTGCCAAACACCAAGTGTATTTTAGAGGTCGACAGGGTCGGGGGCTGGATCGGTACTAAAATCATTTTCCTGAATGTCGGACTTGCTTTTCTGGTTTGGCTGCTTAGCACCTATGGGGCGAAAAAATGGCTGGAAAATAAAGAAGTACAGCGCGAGATCAGGGAAAGAGAAGAGATGCTGCGCCAGATCGGCGACAATATTAACGGCGGTGTGCTGACTTTAGTCAATGAGGTAGGCTTCTGTATTCGCTACGCCAATGATGGTTTTTTGAAGCTGATCGGCCATAGCCGCGCTGAACTGGAAAAAGTACCGTCGCTGCTACAGGCCCATTTGATCTATGATGAAGATATGGCTAAATTTCAAGCACTGCTGACGGGTGAATGGCATCTTGACGATAAAATCGACCTGGAAATGCGGCTGCTGCATAAGGATGGCCATTATATACCGGCTCTGGTTCGTGGCAGTGTGGGCGTGGATAAGGACGGCGTACTGCTCATGTACTGCCTTATCGTCGATATCAGCGAGCAGAAACGCATCATCCAGGAGCTGGCGTTGGAGAAGGAACGCTACGACCTGATGGTACAAGCTTCGAACGAAATAATTTTTGACGTAGACGTGCTGCAAAGGCATATCGCCTGGTCGCCTTTATACCGGGCGATCTTTGGTTTTGAGCCTTTTGGAAATTTGGCAGGCGGCGTTGCGCCGGTAGCACAGCAGCCTCTGGAGGCTGAAAATATCGACGCTGTAAGTAGTTTCGTCGAGAAGATCATCAGAGAAAAACATTCGGATAGTGCGGAACTGCTGCTTGGCTATGCTAACGGCGAGCAGCACTGGTTCAGGGCTCGGGCCAACTGCATCATCAAGCATGATACGGTGATCCGCCTGGTAGGCAAGCTGGATAATATAGATGAGGAAATGCGTGAAAAGGCCGAGCTGCAGGATAAAAGCAGGCTTGATGAACTGACTGGCGTCTATAATAAAGCAGGTTTTAAAACCGTGGTAGAACCGCTGCTGCAGCAGGCTACTTTTGGCAGCTTCATCTTTGCTGATCTGGATAACTTTAAAACAGTTAATGATACACTGGGGCATCAGGTTGGCGACAAAGTGCTGCAGGAAATGGCGGCGAAGCTGCGCCAGTTCTTCCGCACCGGCGATGTTATCGGCCGCTTTGGCGGCGATGAGTTTTATATTTACGCGCCGGGCCTTTCGCGCGAGGCAACTGTCAAACGGGCTGGAGCTCTGTGCGGCGTATTACAGGCTGAATATTCCGGCATCGTTGTTTCGGCCAGCGTTGGCATCTGTTTCTTCCCCGAGCATGGGCGCGACTTCGACGTCCTTGTCCATTTGTCTGATATGGCCGCCTATGTTGTCAAAAAAAGCGGTAAAGGCGGCTACCATGTTTATGAGGCTGGCGATAAAATTTAAGTTTTACTTGCTATTGTAGGTGTAAAATGCTAAAGTTAATTTAATATCATAAGTCTATCCACTGGGGGCGCATTATGCTGAGAGGCCGCAAGGCCGACCCTTAGAACCTGATTTACGGATAATACCGGCGTAGGGAAGTGGCACAAGCGCGAGCAAAAGCCAATTTCCTGCGGGAGATTGGCTTTTTATTTTGAAAGGAGAATTGATCATGGCAACACAGATGCAGTTGGCCCGTCAGGGCATCATTACCGAGGCGATGCGCCAGGTAGCGGCACAGGAGGATTTGGCGCCGGAGTTTATCAGAGAGGGTGTGGCGGCAGGCACCATAGCGATCTGTTGCAACAGCAGACACAAAAATCTGGTGCCGCGCGGTGTGGGACAGGGCTTGTCGGTCAAGGTCAATGCCAATATTGGTACTTCCAGCGCTTATCCAGACCCGGAGCCGGAACTTGCCAAGCTGCGTGCCGCTATCGAAGCTGGTGCCGATGCGGTGATGGATCTTTCGACAGGGGATAATATCGACGCTTCCCGTAAGGCTATTATCAACGCATCGACAGTTATGGTGGGTACGGTGCCCATCTATCAGGCTACGGTCGAGACTATCAAAAAACGTGGCGCTGTTGTAGAAATGACCAAAGAGGATCTGTTTGCAGTCATCCGTCAGCAGGCGGCCGATGGGGCAGACTTTATGACCATCCACTGCGGTATCAACCGGCAGGTGCTGCATGCCCTGACGACCGAGGGGCGGATCATGGACGTGGTGAGCCGTGGCGGCAGCTTTATTACCGGCTGGATGCTGCACAACGATAAGGAAAACCCTTTGTATGAATATTACGATGAAATATTGGATATCTGCGCTGAATATGACGTAACGATCAGTCTGGGCGACGGGCTGCGGCCGGGCTGCCTGGCTGACGCTACCGACCGGGCGCAGATTCAGGAACTGCTAAATTTAGGTGAGCTGACCCAACGGGCTTGGGACAGGGGTGTGCAGGTGATGGTAGAAGGGCCTGGCCATGTGCCCTATAACCAAATCGCCGCCAATATGCAGCTGCAAAAACGTCTGTGCCACGGTGCGCCCTTTTATGTGCTGGGGCCGCTGGTGACTGATGTGGCGCCCGGGTATGACCATATCACTTCCGCTATCGGCGGTACTTTGGCGGCAGTCAGCGGCGCCGATTTTTTGTGCTATGTGACGCCGGCTGAGCATTTGGGATTACCCGATATCGACGATGTGCGCGAAGGGGTGATCGCTACCCGTATTGCCGCCCATGCGGCCGATATTGCTAAAGGTCTGCCGCAGGCCATCGCCTGGGACAGGGAGATGGCTGTGGCCCGTAAAAACCTGGACTGGCCGGAGCAGATCCGTTTAGCCCTCGATCCGGTCAAGGCTCAGGCCTACCGCAATAAAAAGAATAAGGCCGAGGATGAAGCCTGCTCTATGTGTGGTGATTACTGCGCCGTCAAGATCGTGGGGCAGTACCTGGAAGAGCATCGCAAAAAATAGTAAAGCAAATAATTATAAAAATAAACAACAGTCTGATAACTTAGAAGCTTTAGGTTATGTGACTGTTGTTTATTTTTTAGCGCAAGTTGCTTTCTATATAGCAATGGGTTAGAATTATAATTTGAAGAACATATACAAATATTAAAATTTTTAAAAATAGACTTTGGATTATAATTGGGACGTATATCATAGATAAAGCCATAAAATAACATAAGTATGAGCGGTAAGAATCATGCTGAAAGTCGATTAAGAGGATGCAATGAAAAGATTTAATAATTTTATTATCGGTTTACAGCAGGATCTAAAGGCTTTTGCGTTTTTGATCATTTTGCTGATGGTGTTTAGGATATTGTTTTTGCTGGTTTTTAAAAGCCAGTTAGCAGGAGTAGCAACGGTTGATATTGTGGCCACTTTGTGGTATGGCTTTAGGTTGAGCCTTAAAACAGCGGGACTGATGGTATTCATTGGCGCAGTCTTTTCAACGATAGTGCAATTATTATTACCTTGTTGGCCTGCTGCTAAAATTAGACGCTATTGGCATAGTCTGGTCGTTTGTGTTTTTACAATCTTGTTTTTTGCACGTATTCCCTATTATAAAATCTTTAACTCCGGATTTAATATGATGCTGATCAATGGTATACATGACGATTGGCAGGCTATTTTGGCTACAGGGGTCGAAGAATATCAGCTTTTGTTGCGTTTGCCGCTCGCTTTTGCAGTTGCAGCAGTTTTGATTTATTTTTTGCTGCGTCTGCTGCGCACCAAGAATTGGTCAGCAGTAAAGCAGACTGGCACTGCAGTTTCGCTGCCGGAAAAAACCTTTGCTGTGACAACTAAAAAAATGTACTGCGCCTGTGCAGCCTTAGTTGTATTTTTACCATTGTTCTTTGTTTTTATCCGGTTTGGCGCCTCTTTTAATTATGCCGGGTCTATTTCTTGGGAAAATGCTGCCAGATTAAATTCTAACCTGCTTAACGAGGCGGTTTTAGACGACGGACAAGCTCTTTACAGAGTCTATATCAGCAACAGGTGTTTGAGGGAAACGGCGGGCACAAACCTGACACAAGCAGAAATAGTTAAGCAGATCAGTATTTTAGGCGGTGATCCGCAGGCTGCAACAATAGAACAGGCTTTTAGTAAAAAAGTGGTGCAGGCAAAAATGCAGCAGAAGCCGCAGCAAATCGTTATGATCATGGGTGAAAGCTATGGCGTATGGCCTTTATTACCTGAGTTTGTACAATTGGGTTTGGCAGCAGAAAGCGAAAAGCTGCTGCAATCCCCGCATAGCGCTTCGGTAAATACATTTTTGGCACATGGCACGGGGACGATGCCTGCTATCAACGGTTATCTTACAGGTTTGGCAGATGCCTATTTATATGAGAATTATCAGCCGGAAAGCTATAAGACTGGTTATGCTACCGGGCTTGGCAAAATGATGAAGGATTTGGGCTATAAAACAGTTTTCTGGTATGGCGGATTTAAGGATTGGCAGAACTTGGGGGATTTTGTCCTAGCACAGAATTTTGATGAATTTCGTTGTGCCGATGAAATAAAATACGCAGAAGGTGATGCCTGGGGCTGTCCTGATGAAGCATTATTTGAACATATAGAGCAGTATATTGGGGAACATCGAGAGGAAAAGATTTTTCATTTTATAATGACTACGTCCAATCATCCTCCCTATACTATTGACGTGGCGGCTAAAGGTTTTGACAAAGAGCGTGTGAAAAATATGTTGCCCGACAGTATAGCTGGTGACGATGAAACTTTGAATGAACTGGGTCATTTCTGGTATTCGGATCATGTTATGGGTCTTTTCGTTCAGAAGGTTGAACAAAAAATCCCTTCGGCACTTTTTATTATCACAGGCGACCATTCGGAAAGATTTTCGTTTAAAAGAGCAGAAGACCTGCGTACTTTATCAGTGGTGCCGATGATTTTTTACGGGCAAGGAGTTGAAAAAGACTGGTTCCAAGCGAATAAAGTGGGTTGTCCGATCCAGCTGATACCAACGCTGATGGAAATGCTGGGGCAGCCGGGTCAGGAATATGCAAGTATTTTGCCCAGCTTGTTTGATGAACATTTTAATAAGGCATTTAATCATCGACTTTGGGCCTGCGATGGTACCTTAGGCGAGCTGGATCAGATTGATAAGCAAGAACTGCCCGCTGATCAGAGCAAGGTGTTACAGAAAGCGCAGGACATCAAGAAGATGGCTTTGGCCGCTAAAAAAGTAACTGCATGGCGTGTGTTAAAAGGTAATGCTATAAAAATAAGACAATAATACAAACACCCCGTATCTATTTAGATACGGGGTGTTTGTATTATTGTGCATAAAGATAATCCTGTACCTTGCTGTGGCTGTCTTCCGGTCCCACCATAATGAACACGTCACCGGGTTCAAATAAGGCATAGGGGCCGGGTGAAACGATCAGCTGCTCGCCCTTGCGGATGGCGACGACTGTAACACCGGTGCTTTGCCAGAAGTTGATCTCCGAGATCATTTTGCCTAAAAAACGGCACTCGTTGGTGATCTTTACTTCATAGGGCAGGATCGGTGAAGCCAGACGGAATTTTTCGATATATTCCAGCAGATGGTGTACATTGGCCAAAATATCGTCCTGCTGCTTTTTCTGCTGTGCCGATAAGGTCTCGATATTTTTTTTCAGTTCAGTTATGGTAGAGATGTTGCGGAAGCGCCCTACCAACTGAGCGGCCCGCTCGGCCGAGAGGACGGTGCTGCCGCTGCCTGATTCGATGGCTACGATGCCAAGGTCCTGCAGCATGAACATGGAGCGCCTGATAGTCTCGGGCGAAACGGCGTAATGAGCGGACAGCATCGAACGTCCGTAAATTTTTTCGCCGACCTTGTATTTGCCGGCGGCTATTTTGGCGGCGATGTCGATCGCTATTTTCTGGTAGATAGGTTCTGCGATTTTGTGTTTGTTGGCCATGATATCGATCCTTTGCGGTAAAAAATAAATAAAATTTTATGAAACGGATAATTTTCAGCTGGTCCCTATTGTAGTGCAGGTAGCCGTTTGACGGCGATATTAGCCATGTAAAAAAGTAATTAAAGTAAATTGACAAGTTTTTACAAGTGCGTTAAACTAAAAAAGCGGATAGAGACAACTCAATGATAACATAAAGTTGTCGGAAAGAAAAGGGGGGATTTTGATGAGGAAGAAAATATTGCTGCTGTTAAGTTCGCTGTTATGTATGCTGCTTTTGACAGGCTGCGGTGGCAGCAATGAAAAAACCATAGTTTTTTCTGACGCCGGCTGGGATAGCGTTAAATTTCACAACGCGGTAGCCGGTTTGATCGCAGAAAAGGCTTATGGTTTAAAAGTAGAAACAATGAATGGTTCATCGCCCATTATGGAAGCCGCGCTGGTGCGTGGTGACGTGGACGTCAATATGGAACTGTGGACCGATAATGTCGCTACTTATCAGGCGGATAAGGCGGCGGGTGGTATTGTCGATTTGGGTGTCAATTTCGATGATAACAGGCAAGGCTTGTATGTGCCCCGCTATGTTATCGAAGGTGATCCACAACGCGGCATCGCCCCGTTAGCGCCAGATCTAAAAAAGGTCGCTGACCTGGCACGGTACAGTAATATTTTCGTCGATGAGGAAAATCCCTCCAAGGGTCGTATTTACGGCGCTATCCCCGGCTGGGCCGTCGATGAAGTGCTGTTCAAAAAATATGAATACTATGGTTTGGATAAAAATTACATTTATTTTCGACCCGGCAGCGAGGCAACCTTAAATACGGCTTTTGTAACGGCCTATGAAAAAGGGCTGCCTATCGTGGGCTATAACTGGGAACCGACCTGGATCAGCGGCAAGCTGGATATGGTGCTTTTGGAAGACGAGCCTTATACTGAACAGGGCTTTGCAGAAGGCAAAACAGCTGCCCCTTCGGTAGTGGTCATGGTAGCGGCTAACAGCCGCTTGCCCGGACGCTTGCCCGAGTATACGGAATTCTTGAAAAAATATCATACTTCCAGCGCTTTGACGGCCAAGGCCCTGGCGTATATCGGTGATAACAAAGCGACCTACGATCAGGCTGCACGGTGGTTTTTACAGCAGCACGACGACCTGCTTGCTCAATGGCTGCCTCAGGATAAAGCCGAGGCAGTACGAGCTGCGTTAAAAGAAAAATAAGGGGGTGGGCATATGACTAATTGGTTAGTGAATTTTCCTGCTATCAGTTTAAATATAGCAGAACCTATAGACGAATTTGTACGTTATATCAATATTAACTACGGCGCTTTTTTTGTCGCCGTCAAAAGAATGCTCAGTGTGTTTATAAATGGCATCAATGGCGCTTTGGATATTATTCCCTGGTGGCTGATGATTTTACTGGTTATTTTCGCTACGAAAAAATTGATGGGCAGTTATAAAACCGGTGTGCTTTACGGCGGGCTGCTCTTTTTGATAGGCGCCTGCGGTTATTGGCAGATGATGAATGAGACCCTGGCCATCGTTATCACGGCAGTTATTTTTTCGCTGCTGATCGGTTTGCCGATAGGCGTGGCCCTGGCGGCAGTACGGGGTGCGGATACGATAGTGCGGCCGATATTGGACGCCATGCAGACGATGCCGACTTTCGTCTATATGATCCCGGCCGTTATGCTGCTGGGCCCCGGTAAAGTGCCGGCGGTACTGGCGACGGTTGTTTATGCGGTAGTGCCTGTTATCAGGCTCACCAGCCACGGCATCCGTCAGGTTGATACGGAAGTCGTCGAGGCATCCCGTGCCTTTGGCTCTTCCAGCTGGCAGACCCTGTTTAAGGTGCAGATACCGCAGGCTTTACCGACCATTATGACTGGTATCAACCAGACGATGATGATGGCTGTGGCCATGGTAGTTACCTGCGCGATGATCGGCGCTAACGGCCTGGGCATGGAAGTACTGATAGCTATCAACCGGATGGAATCCGGACGCGGTATTATCGCCGGCTTTGCCATCGTTATCATCGCGATCATTATTGACCGTCTGACCCAGAGCATGGTACAGAAGGAGGGAAAATGATGCAGGATAAAGATACGGTATTAGAAGTTAAAAATTTATATAAACTATTCGGACCTTACGATTTTATGGATGAAAGAAAAGCTGCCTTTAAACTGCTGGAGCTTGGTGCCAGCCGTATGGACGTTATGGAGACCACCGGGATCATGGCGGCTATCAGTGACGTTTCCTTCAGTGTTAAGCGGGGCGAGCTGTTCGTGCTCATAGGCCTGTCGGGCAGCGGTAAATCCACCATCGTGCGCTGTTTAAATATGCTGCATAAGCCGACGAAGGGCGAGATACTGATCGACGGCGAAGATATTACTAAATATACTGAAAAACAGCTGCAGGAGCTGCGCCGTACCAAAGTTTCCATGGTCTTTCAGAACGGGGGGCTTTTAAGCCACCGCGATGTTTTGGGCAATGTGGCCTATGGCCTTGAAGTGCGCGGCATCGGGAAGGAAGAACGTGAAGCAAAAGCTTTGGAAATGATCAATATGGTGGGGCTGACCGGCTACGAAAATGAAAAGCTCAGCAGCCTTTCAGGCGGTATGAAGCAGCGTGTCGGCATTGCCCGGGCGCTGGCTAACGACCCTGATATCCTGCTGATGGATGAGGCCTTTTCAGCACTTGACCCATTAGTGAAAAACGATTTGCAGTTTGAATTGCTGCGGATACAGGAGCGGATGGGCAAGACCATCGTTTTTATCACCCACGATATCAATGAAGCCTTTAAATTAGGCAACCGGGTCGGTATTCTGCGTGACGGCCGCATGGTGCAGATCGATACGCCGGAGCAGATGCTGGCCAACCCTGCCGATGATTATGTGAAGAAGTTTATCCATAACGTCGACACCAGCAAGGTCTTTTGTGTGCGCAACATCATGTCTACGCCCAGCTGTATCGTTAAAACCAGCGACGGCGCCAACACAGCCCTGACCAGTATGCGTGCTAACGGCGTTTCCAGTGCCTATGTGGTCGGTGAGCATATGGACTTTATCGGCATCGTTACCCTGGACGGGGCTTTGGCTGTGCGCGACGGTAAAAAAAGCTTTGCCGAAGTCATCATCCGCGACGTGCCCCAGGTCAACGACCTGGACGCGCCGATAGCAGACATCGTGCCGATCGCTGCCAATGCGGCTTTCCCGCTGGCGGTAGTAGACGAAGAAAAGGTCTTCCGCGGCATCATTACTAAGGCTTCCGTGTTGTCTTCCTTTGTGGCCTAGATAAATTTACTGCTTAAATAAAAAAGGAACTGCTGAGCAGTTCCTTTTTTATTGGGTCACAGGGCAATTTTTGCAAGATGGTCGCCGTCAAGCCTGTAACCATAGTTTTTGCGCGGGTCCCAGTAATTGACCCGTACAATGTCTCCCTCGTTTAAAGCCTCCTGCAATTCTGAACTGTCTAAAAGCCCTTTGCGGGTGATCAAATTTGTCAGAATATCAAAGGTTTCAGCTTGTACTTCGATAGAATTGGCGATACAGTCCTTGTCGCCGGCACTGCCGTCACTTTTCAGCAGGTCCAGATAAACGCTGCGTCCTTTAAGATATTCACTGATATCAAAGACGAGTTTATCGATCCCTTTAGCGTCCAGAGCAAAAAGCCGCGGAGTTTTGTTATAAATGACCATGATGCCCGCATGGGCTTTGGCCAGGATTTTTATAGGTTTGCCTCCGTGTTTGTTCGGTATAGTCAGGTGCGCTAAAGCAGTATCGATGGCTGTATCTATTTTTATTCTGGGAATACGAGCGTGAAGAGATTTTGCGATGTAGTTAACTATCGTCTGCATATTCAACACCTCCTTAGCATTATTATAGCACTCGTCAAGCATTTGGCACGTTTTAAAAATTTACAAAACACTTGCATAATTGTCACATGTATACATGCGAAGCAAATTTACAAAAGTGATTAAATAGTGTATACTAATTATGTGAGCAAGGGTGAACTATGCCCTGAAGCACACTTGTTTTGCGTATCACAGGAACCGATAAGGCCGGTTCCCATATCTTGTACTCTAAATCAAAAGAAAGAAGGGGATCAAATGACAAAAATGAAAACTATGGACGGTAATACCGCTGCGGCGTATATATCTTATGCGTTTACCGATGTTGCGGCTATTTATCCTATTACCCCGTCCTCTACCATGGCAGAAGTAGTAGACGAATGGTCTGCCCAAGGTCAGAAAAATATTTTTGGTCAAACAGTAAAAGTATTGGAAATGCAATCTGAAGCAGGTGCCGCAGGCGCCGTGCACGGTTCTTTGCAGTCCGGTGCTTTAACTACTACCTACACTGCTTCGCAAGGTCTCCTTCTGATGATTCCCAATATGTACAAAATGGCAGGCGAACTGCTGCCGGGCGTGTTTCATGTTTCTGCCCGTGCGTTAGCTGCCAGCTCCCTGTCTATTTTCGGTGACCATCAGGACGTTATGGCTACCCGCCAGACCGGCTTTGCGCTGCTTGCTGAAGGCGGCGTGCAGGAAGTTATGGACTTGGCTGCCGTAGCACATTTGTCTGCTATCAAAGGCCGTGTTCCTTTCATCAACTTCTTTGACGGCTTCCGTACCTCCCACGAGATCCAGAAAATCGAAACGCTTGCTTATGACGATCTGGCAAAATTAGTTGATTATGATGCGGTAACTGCTTTCCGTAACCGTGGCCTTAATCCTGATAACCCGGTAGTACGTGGTACTGCCCAAAACCCCGATATCTATTTCCAGACCCGCGAAGCTGTAAACTCTTATTATGAAGCTTTGCCGGAAATCGTGGAAGAATATATGAACGAGATCAGCAAGCTGACCGGCCGTAAATACGGTTTGTTCAACTACTACGGCGCACCCGATGCTGAAGAGATCATCATCGCTATGGGCAGTGCCTGCGAAACTATTCAGACCGTTGTTGAAAAGCTTAACGCTGAAGGTAAAAAAGTTGGTCTGTTGGCGGTTCATCTCTACCGTCCGTTCTCCATCAAGCATTTTATGGGCGCTATCCCCAAATCTGTTAAACGCATCGCTGTTATGGACCGTACCAAAGAGCCCGGCTCCTTCGGCGAACCTTTATACATGGATGTGCGTGGCGCTTTCTACGAATCCGAAATGTCTCCGCTCATCATCGGCGGCCGTTACGGCTTAGGTAGCAAAGAGCTGACTCCGTCTGAGATTTTGGCAGTTTTTGAAAATCTTGGCGCGGCAGCACCGAAAAACAATTTCACTGTCGGTATCGTAGACGACGTTACCAACACTTCTCTGGCAGTGACCACTGCGCTCGATACTACCCCCGCAGGCACGAAGAGCTGTAAGTTCTGGGGCCTCGGCAGCGACGGTACTGTCGGTGCTAACAAAAGCGCCATCAAGATCATCGGCGATTACACCGATATGTACGCTCAGGGTTATTTCTCCTACGACTCCAAAAAATCCGGCGGTATCACTGTTTCCCATCTGCGTTTCGGCCACGAACCGATCCGCGCGCCGTATCTGATCAATTTTGCAGATTTCGTAGCTGTACATAATCAATCCTATGTTGATAAATATGATGTTACTGCCGGCCTGAAAAAAGGCGGTACCTTCCTGCTGAACTGCAACTGGTCTATGGAAGAGCTGGAAAAACACCTGCCCGGCAACGTTAAACGCTATATTGCTAAAAACGCTGTTAACTTCTATACTATCGACGCAGTCAAGATCGCGCAGGAAATCGGCCTGGGCGGCCGCATCAATATGATCATGCAGTCTGCTTTCTTCAAACTGGCTGATATCATTCCGGTGGCTGACGCTGTCAGATATCTGAAAGAAGCTGTTGACCATTCCTATGGCCTCAAAGGCCAGGCTGTTCTGGATATGAACTATGGCGCTATCGACCGCGGCGTCAACGCTATTGTGAAGATCGATGTGCCTGCCTCCTGGGCTGAAGCCGAAGGCGACGCTAACATTTTGGTTACCGGCAACGAATTCATCGATAATATCCTGACCCCGGTCAACCGTTTGGAAGGCGATAACCTGCCTGTCAGCACCTTTAATAAAAATGTCGACGGTACTTTCCCCAGCGGCACTTCCGCTTACGAAAAACGTGGCATCGCCATCAATGTTCCCGAATGGCAAATGGATAAATGTATCCAATGTAACCAATGTTCCTTCGTCTGCCCGCACGCAGTTATCCGCCCCGTCCTGATGACGGAAGAAGAAGCTGCAAATGCTCCGCAGGGCGTGGAATATAAAGATGCTGTCGGCGCTAAAGGCCTTAAATTCCATATGGCTATTTCCCCGCTCGACTGCACCGGCTGCGGCAACTGCGAACAGGTCTGTCCGGCTAAAGAAAAAGCTTTGGTCATGAAACCCCTGGAAAGCCAGCTGGCTAAAACTGTTAATTGGGATTATACCGCCCATAAGGTTACACCGAAAGCTAATCCGATGAATAAAAATACTGTTAAAGGCGTACAGTTCGAGCCGCCTTTGCTCGAGTTCTCCGGCGCCTGCGCAGGCTGCGGCGAGACTCCGTATGCTAAGCTGGTTACTCAGCTTGTTGGCGACCGCATGATGATCGCCAATGCTACTGGCTGTTCCTCTATCTGGGGCGCCAGCGCGCCGTCCATGCCTTACACCACTAACAGCAAAGGCCACGGCCCCAGCTGGGCAAATTCCCTCTTCGAGGATAATGCCGAATATGGTTTGGGTATGTACCTGGGCGTAAAACAATCCCGCGACCGCGTTGCTGAAATGGTCAAAGAAGCTTTGGCTGCCGATATCCCGGCTGACCTGAAAGCCGCTATGCAGGATTGGCTTGACAATATGGACGTCAGCGAAGGTACCCGCGAGCGTGCTGAAGCGTTGACTGCCGCTTTGGAAAAATACCAGGGCCAATGCACAAAATGCGCGGCTCTCTACAAAGAAAAACAATTCTTCGTCAAACGCAGCCACTGGATCTTCGGCGGCGACGGCTGGGCTTATGACATCGGCTACGGCGGTTTGGATCATGTTCTTGCTTCCGGCGAAAACGTTAACGTTATGGTTTTCGATACCGAGGTTTACTCCAACACCGGCGGCCAGTCCTCTAAATCCACTCCGACGGCGGCTATTGCTAAATTTGCTGCCAGTGGCAAAAAGACTAAGAAAAAAGACCTGGGCATGATGGCTATGAGTTATGGTTACGTTTATGTAGCGCAGATCTCGATGGGCGCCGACAAAAACCAGACCCTGAAAGCTATCGCCGAGGCCGAAGCTTATGATGGTCCTTCCCTCATCATCGCTTACTCTCCGTGTATCAACCACGGTTTGAAAGCAGGCATGGGCTGCAGCCAGCTGGAATCTAAACGTGCTGTTGACTGCGGTTACTGGGCAAACTACCGTTACAACCCGGCTTTGAAAGAGAAAGGCGAGAACCCATTCGTTCTGGACTCCAAAGAACCTACTGCAGATTTCAGAGAGTTCCTTTTGGGCGAAGTTCGTTATTCTTCCCTGCTCAAACAATATCCCGAAACTGCCGAGGCACTGTTCGCCAAAACTGAACAGGATGCTCAGGAACGTTTGAATAACTACAAACGTTTGGCAGGTAAAGCATAACCCTGTTTAACACTAAAACCGCCGTCATTTTTGACGGCGGTTTTCTTTATTTACCAGCCTGCTGAAAGCTGCCGAGCAGTCAATAATCTGCCTGCTGAACTTGACGCAGATACTTATTTGCCGTATAATAACAAAAGCACGGAGAGGTGGTCGAGTGGTTGAAGGCTCTGGTCTTGAAAACCAGCGAGGTGCAAGCCTCCGTGGGTTCGAATCCCACCCTCTCCGCCATATTAAAAACAAATTGAGCGGCATAATAGCAATAAATATTTGCTGGGCGGCTCTTGAAAAAAGTCTCAGGATAGTGTATACTAGCCTAGTAAGTCAAACGGAGTGGTACTCAAGTGGCTGAAGAGGACGGTTTGCTAAATCGTTAGACGGGGTGACTCGTGCGTGGGTTCGAATCCCACCCACTCCGCCACTATTGTAAGTCCAGAGCTTCCAAGAGAAATCTTGGAAGCTCTTTTTCTATGTATGCCAGTAAACAAAATAAAAAAACTGTTGTTCGCCGCTGCCAGCCTGCAAACATGGCTTCCGCCAGTGCCGTTTCTATAAGTGCGGCGTGGTTTTGTATGATAGTCCTCCTTGTGCGGATGATTTTTTTATCATAAAAAACAGTATAACATAATGTATACTTTAGTTGCTTAAGCAGTAGACAAAACAGAGGTAATGAAATATAATTTGAACTAATATAAATATAGTTGAAGATATAGTTGGAATAGTGTTGTTATAAAATGATTTTGAGGAAAATGAAATAACTGGATGTGAGAATATGTATCATTATAAAATAGAGATACTAATTTTAAGCCAGAACGATTTTTTGTATAACGCTGTGCGGAGTATGCCGCCGCTGGAAGGCTTTGCCCACCAGGTACTGTTGCAAAAGGAAGCCGATGAGGCGATAAAAAGTGCCGATATTATCATCTGCGAGCTTGTGGATGCTGATGTGCTGCAAGCCCTGCAGCAGGCTAAAACAGGGGCGGAAGTGATTTTGTGTGCGCCTGCGGCTTTGGTGCAGCAGCTGTCTGCGAAAACTTATCAGTTTTTAACAGATATTTGGGCTCAACCTTATGGTGAAGCTTTTGTTATTTTTAAATTAAAACGCCTTTTTGAAGCGATCAAGGCTGTTAAAGACCGCAACCTGTATCGCAGCTATCTGGAAACGGCCATCAACAGTATTCCCAACTTGATCTGGTTCAAAGATGTCAGGGGTGCCCATTTAAAGGTCAATGACGGATTTTGCCGTGCGGTGGGCAAGACCAAGGCCGACGTTGAAGGCCGTGGCCATTATTATATCTGGGATATTAAGCAGGAAGAATATGAGCAGGGCGAATATGTCTGTTTAGAAACAGAAGAGATCGTGCTGCAGAAGCGCAAAACCTGTGTCTTTGACGAAAAGGTCAAGACTAAGCACGGTATGCGTCAGTTCAAAACCTATAAATCACCGATTTTTGACGATGAACAGCAGTTGATCGGCACGGTTGGCATTGCTCAGGATGTTACCGATCTGGAAAATATGGGTGCGGAATTGGAAGTCATTCTGCGCAATCTGCCTTTCGCAGTGCTGTTGACCAATGAAGCTGGCATCATCATCAACGCCAATGAAAACTGTAGTCAGTATTTCGCCGTTGATAGGGAAACACTTTTAGGGCAGGAATATGCGTCCTGGAAACATAAGAATTTATTTGATATGGGTGAGATCAACGCTAAAGGCTACGCCGACGCTACCCTGTTTGTCAATGGCCGTGCCAGAAATATGGAAATCTATGAACAGCCTATTTATGATGTTTTTGGTACGGCCGTGGGCGTGTTGTGTATGTGCAGGGATGTGACTGTTGAGCGCAGCTTATCCAAGAGGATCTTGCATAACGCCAATACCGACCATCTGACCGAGCTTTATAACCGCCGTCATTTTTATGAATATATGGGCAAGCTGAAAAATATGGTGCAGCAAGTCAATCTTTTTTATATCGACCTGGATAATTTTAAAAAGATCAACGATATCCATGGTCACCAGACGGGCGACATTGCCTTGACCATGGTGGCTGATGTCCTGCGTGAGACCTTCTGCGAGTCGTTTATCGTCCGTATCGGCGGCGACGAGTTTTTAGCAGTGGTGCTGGGTCCAAGAAATGAGTCTGAATTGGCAGAGCTGGCGGAACGCTTCTTGACGAACTTACAGCGGGCTATCGGTCGCAATGAAAAATTTGCCGTGCTGTCGGCCAGCCTTGGTATCGCGGCTAGTGAGCAGCTGGCAGATGTGGATTTATTGATCCGGCAAAGCGATATCGCTCTGTATGACGCTAAAAGGCATGGTAAAAACCAATATAAGATATATCAGCCTTGATATCAACAAGCACTTTGCCTACAGCAAAGTGCTTGTTGCCGTTTTAAAAGCCAAAGAATATTTTATGGAGTTTTTAGCAATGATAATGTAATTATTATTTGTTGCAATTATTATCAATAGTAGGTACAATTAAGATAGATATAAAATATATGGATAAAAGGAGATGT
>PPYE01256618.1_pt1 | contig 30228 bp, 18 predicted proteins | sample 1559881 | NCBI WGS metagenome assembly PPYE01 (sample SAMN08240022, study PRJNA423297) | Human gut metagenome, whole genome shotgun sequencing project. | reverse complement strand
AAAACTCGCATAATCAAAAGAATATGCGAGTTTCTTATCATTTGTATGAATATTCAGATATGATTCATTAAAAATCGGCATTACGTGGGGTACGCGGGAACGGAATTACATCGCGGATATTAGACATACCCGTCACGAAGAGCAACAAGCGTTCAAATCCCAGTCCGAATCCGGAGTGAGGACAAGTACCGAACTTACGAGTATCCAGATACCACCACATATCCTTCATCGGAATATGCATTTCTTCAATACGCGTCATCAATTTGTTATAATCAGACTCACGTTCCGAACCGCCAATGATCTCTCCGATTTTAGGGAAAAGTACATCCATGGCACGCACAGTCTTACCATCCTCATTCTGTTTCATATAGAAGGCCTTTATTTCCTTCGGATAGTCAGTCAGGATCACCGGACGTTTAAAGTGGTCTTCCACCAGATAACGCTCGTGTTCAGAAGCCAAATCAACTCCCCAGTAAACCGGGAATTCGAATTTATGTCCTTTGGCAACAGCTTCTTCCAGTATTTTAATACCTTCCGTGTATGGCAGACGGACGAAGTCTTCTTTAAGTACACCTTCCAAACGTTCAATTAATCCTTTATCGAACATGTCGTTCAGGAATTTCACATCATCTGCACAGTTATCCAAAGCCCATCTCACACAATATTTAATGAACTCTTCAGCCAAATCCATATTCTCCTGAATTTCGTTGAAAGCTACCTCCGGTTCAATCATCCAGAACTCGGCCAAGTGGCGCGGAGTGTTAGAATTTTCGGCACGGAAAGTAGGACCAAACGTATAGATTGCACCTAAAGCGGTAGCAGCTAACTCACCTTCCAACTGTCCCGAAACAGTCAAACTGGCTTGTTTGCCAAAGAAGTCATCATCATACACGATAGAACCGTTTTCATCTTTTTTCAGATCATATAGGTTCATGGTAGTCACCTGAAACATTTGTCCGGCACCTTCACAGTCAGACGCTGTAATGATAGGTGTATGAAAATAGAAGAATCCCTTTTCATGGAAGAATTTATGGATAGCAATAGCCATATTGTGACGAATACGGAATACTGCTCCAAAAGTATTGGTACGCGGACGCAAATGGGCTATCTCACGCAAAAACTCCATAGAGTGCCCTTTCTTCTGTAGCGGATACGTATTGTCACAAGTTCCCAGCACTTCAATTTCACGAGCCTGCACTTCAGCCTTCTGTCCGGCGCCTACCGACTCCGTCAACACACCGTTCACGCTCAGACAAGCACCGGTCGTGATTTGCTTCAGCATCTCTTCATCAAAGTTCGCCAGATCGACTACGACCTGCACGTTATTTATTGTAGAACCGTCATTCAGTGCGATAAAGTTAACTTGTTTGCTGCCTCTGCGGGTGCGAACCCATCCTTTCACATTGACCATAGCGCCAAAATCTTCGCGCTTCATCAGGTCGACAATTTTTGTTCTACTAATCTTTTCCATACAACTATTTTATATACATTATTATATATAGTAGCCAGAAGTCAGCAACCGGGAGTGACAAACGCCCGGTTACTGACCACTGACTGCCATCTTCTAAATTCTTTTATTATTCAAAAGATCCCATCCGGAGGAAGTTAACTTCCTGTTCTGTAAGATAACGCCACTCACCACGGCGCAATCCTTTTTTAGTCAGTCCGGCAAAGAATACACGGTCAAGTTTCACCACCTTGTAACCCAACGATTCAAATATACGACGGACGATACGATTCTTTCCGGAGTGGATTTCGATACCCACTTGATCACGTTTCACCTCGTCAGAATAACTGATGGCATCCGCATGGATTTCACCATCTTCCAGCTGAATACCGGCTGCAATCTGGTCCATATCTGCCTTAGTCAGATTCTTATCCAAATATACATGATAGATTTTTTTCTTCAGGTATTTCGGATGTGTCAGTTTAGAAGCTAAATCACCATCATTAGTCAACAGCAATACACCTGTTGTGTTACGGTCCAGACGTCCTACCGGATAAATACGCTCAGCGCAGGCCCCTTTTACCAGATCCATAACAGTCAGACGAGCCTGAGGATCATCTGAAGTAGTTACACAATCTTTCGGCTTGTTCAGCAACACATACACCTTACGCTCAATACTAACGGTTTCATCGTGAAACTTCACCACATCAGCGCGCTTGATCTTTGTACCCAACTCTGTAACAACCTCTCCATTGACAGAAACTACACCTGCCGTGATAAATTCATCAGCTTCACGACGAGAGCAGACCCCTGCATTAGCCAGAAACTTATTCAGACGGATCGGTTCATTCGGATCAACAAATTGTTCTTTGTATTCAATCTGTTTTTTCTTACTGTATTTAGCATTCGGATCGTAATCCCCCGTACGACGTATCGGACGTGAGAATCCCTGCGATCTGTTATCGTTATTGTATCTCGGACGATAGGGACGGTCACCGCCTTCACGATTGTATGAAGGACGTTGCGGACGGTCGCCATAGGAACGCTGAGGACGATCACCACCTTCGCTGTTAAAGCGCGGACGGTAGGGACGGTCGCCACCTTCACGGTTATATGAAGGACGTTGCGGACGGTCGCCATAAGAACGCTGAGGACGGTCACCACCTTCGCTGTTAAAACGCGGACGATAGGGACGGTCACCACCTTCACGATTATATGAAGGACGTTGCGGACGGTCGCCATAGGAACGCTGAGGACGGTCACCACCCTCGCTGTTAAAACGCGGACGATAGGGACGGTCGCCACCTTCACGATTATATGAAGGACGTTGCGGACGATCACCATAAGAACGCTGAGGACGATCTTCACTATTACTATTAAATCTCGGACGATAAGGACGGTCGCCACCTTCACGATTGTATGAAGGACGACTGTATCCGCCTTCTCTGTTAAAACTTCTGTTACCATCACGGCCGGCGTCCGTATTCTCACTCTTGGAGTCTTCGCGCCATTCTTCGTTTTCTGTGCTCATTTTCTTATTCGAATAAAAATTAAACTTTTGGCCTCACGGCCTGATTTTAGACACTTATATTATATATAACAATAATCACCCTTAAATTCCCGTATACGAATGGGGAGTAATTACTCTTAATTCTTTTTTGATTTCTTCGTTCACATCCAATCCTTCAATAAACTCCTTGATAGAAGTTTCTGTGATAGCCTGATTCGTACGAGTCAGAGCCTTCAAGGCTTCGTACGGATGCGGGTAAGCCTCACGACGAAGAATAGTCTGGATAGCCTCAGCCACCACACTCCAGCAATTATCCAAATCACGATAGATAGCCGTTTCGTTGAGCAACAACTTGCGCAATCCTTTCAGCGAACTTTGAATAGCAATCACAATATGCCCGAACGGAGTACCTACATTACGCAGCACAGTAGAATCTGTCAGGTCGCGTTGCAAACGTGATACGGGAAGTTTCACTGCGAGGTGTTCCAGAATGGCATTGGCAATTCCGAGATTACCTTCTGCATTCTCAAAATCAATCGGATTTACTTTATGCGGCATCGCACTCGATCCCACCTCTCCGGCTTTTATCTTCTGCTTGAAATATTCCATCGAGATGTATTGCCAGAAATCACGGTTCATATCGATCATCACCGTATTGATACGCTTCATGGCATCGAAGATAGCCGACAGATTGTCGTAGTTCGAAATCTGCGTTGTATATTCCTCGCGTTCCAATCCCAGTTTCTCTGCAACAAACTGATTTCCGAATGCTTTCCAATCATATTCGGGATAAGCCACATGGTGTGCATTATAATTTCCGGTTGCACCGCCGAATTTAGCAGTTACAGGGCAAGCCTTCAAAGTAGCCAGCTGACGTTCCAGGCGATAAACAAAAACCATAATTTCCTTTCCCAAGCGAGTTGGAGATGCCGGCTGACCGTGAGTTTTGGCAAGCATCGGAATGGATTCCCATTCAGTAGCATACGTCTTCAACTGCGCAATCAGTTCTTCAATCAGCGGATAATAAACTTGCTCCAATGCTTCCTTGATAGAAAGAGGGATCGATGTATTGTTAATATCCTGCGAAGTCAGTCCAAAATGAATAAACTCTTTGTACTCTTCCAATCCACCCAACTTATCAAACTCTTCTTTCAGGAAATACTCTACGGCTTTCACATCATGGTTAGTCACACTTTCAATATCCTTGATACGCTGCGCATCGGCTTCCGTAAAATTACGGTAGATATTGCGCAATGACTCGAACACACTCTTATCAATTCCCTTCAGTTGCGGCAACGGCAGTTCGCACAAAGTAATAAAATACTCTACTTCCACCTGCACACGGTATTTAATCAACGCATATTCAGAAAAATATGCAGCTAAAGCTTCAGCCTTGCCTCTATATCGGCCGTCAATCGGAGAGATGGCCGTAAGTAAATCAAGTTTCATATTGTCGTTTAGATAATTATCAGGCTGCAAAATTAACTCTTTTTCCTGAGTTATAAGGCATAAGGGGAGAGAAAGTTTGTATAAAAGAGACTAAAATCACGATGAACGGCCAAAGGTGAACAGTCTTTAAACAATCAACGATGAACTACTTGCATTTTACCATCGTTGCAAGATAGTTCATCGTTGATCATTCATCATTCAAAAACCGTTCATCGTTTCACTCAGCCCTTAAGCTTCATCAACACCGGTGTTTTCACTGTTTTCACTTCTGTTTGAGGGGTTTCATTCAATTGTTCAAAGATAACAATCTTATTTTCACCCTTCTTCAGCCATACACCCGGAACATAGAGTGTTTGCTGAGGACCTACTTTCCAGTAACGTCCGATATTAACACCGTTCACAAAAACGATACCCTTTCCCCAGCTTTCCATATCCATAAATGTATCTCCGACTTTATCTAACGTAAAAGTCCCCTCATAAAGCACCGGACAGCCTTTCAGCTTAGCCACTTCAGACGGTACATTTTTATGTGTATCAGCTTTCAATTTGGTCAAATCGGGCATTTCGTCCATCGGCAACTGATACATATCCCATCCGCCGACAATTTCCTTACCGGCTATCTGAACCGGGCTAATAATTCCCTTGGTATTATGTACGATCTCGCTACCATAATTAATGCGTCCCATATTTTCAACCAGAATCTGCAGAGTAGCATTAAACGGCACCTCTATCTCCATGGAGTAGGTCTTGGTATTCCGATTCAACACTCCTACCTGTTCACCATCCACATAAACAACGGCATAGTCACGCAACCCCGGAATTTCAAGTGTTCCGCTAATCGGCTGATTGAAATGACGAGTATACAATACATATCCATACCCCTGATTCAATTGCTCAAAAGTCAAGGGAGTATCAGACGACACGGGTTTCTGTTTTTCTGCAAAAGCAAGCACATCCGCAACTTTATTCAATTGAATAGAAGGTATTTCGATAACAGGATTAGGAGCCGGAGCTTCAGGAATTGTATATTTAACATATTTCTTGATCACATTGCGAATCGAATCATACTTTGGAGTTACCCAGCCTGCCTCGCTAATAGGAGCATCATAATCATAACTGGTCATATCCGGCTGAATATCACGCTTCTTATCATAATTAGCACCACTCGTAAAACCAAAATTCGTACCTCCATGCACCATATAGAAGTTGAAAGAAACATCATTTTGCAGATACTTCTCGGTTTGACGAGCAATCCCGGAAGCTCCTATCTGCGGGAACGGCTCTGCCCAATGCGACAGCCAACCCGGATAAAATTCTGCAACCATATACGGACCTTTGCCGTCGTGATATTGATCAACCACTTTTTTCAAGTTCTCAATATCACTTTCGCCATTCGCCGTAGGCAAAGCTCCCGGAGTAGCCCCACCCTCAAAAAGCCAACTGCCATCAGAAGTAAACAGAGGTACATTAAATCCTGCATCAGCCAACTGCTGCTTGATTTTAGCATTGTAAGCGCGATGTTCTTCCAAAGGTATATCCTTACGCTGGGCAACGTATGAACCAAATTCATTCTCACACTGCACCATTACAATCGGACCACCCTTTGTACACTGCAAACTACCGACCTCTTTATAAAGACGATCGATATACGCTTTTGTATATTTCAGAAACTCCGGATTATCTCTCCTGATTTCCATTCCTTTCACATTTTGCAACCACCAAGGATAACCACCGAATTCCCACTCGGCACAAACATAAGGACCGGGACGCAAAATAACCATCATCCCCTCTTCACCTGCGGTTTTTATAAATTCAGCCAAATTCTTGTCACCTGTAAAATCCCATTTTCCGGGCTCCGGCTCATGAAGATTCCAGAACACATAGGTAGCCACTGTATTTAACCCCATACCTTTCATCATCTGCAACCGATGACGCCAATATTGATGAGGGATACGGGCATAATGCATCTCACCGGAAAGAACAGGCGTTATCTTTCCGTTACGATAAAAATGTCCATTCTTGATTTCAAACGTAGATTTCGACTGCGAGAACACGCACAATGGCATGACAGCCAACAACAAAAGTAAAAAAATCGATTTTGTTCGCATGGTAGTATTAATAGGTTTATTGATGAAGCAAAGTAAAGAAATAAATCACTTTCCCGCCAAATTTCCCTTTGTTTTCTTTTAAAAAATAACTTGAATTAATACACCATTGTATCAGGTAAAGTACAGAAAAAGAAAATCCTTACAGAAATATTCTGCAAGGATTCCGTATAGAGTGGGCGTTGACGGATTCGAACCGCCGACCCTCTGCTTGTAAGGCAGATGCTCTGAACCAGCTGAGCTAAACGCCCATACACTTTCGTTTCAAAAGCGATGCAAAGGTACAGCTTATTTTGATATTACCAAAACAATTGCGAACTATTTTCTAAGAAATTTATACAGAAAGATATATACTTATTGAATTTCAGCATTTTAAATAAGTAACTTTTTTCTGAGACATTTCACCAACATAATCGCTATAAACCGATTCTTCGCCTTACGGAAGAATATGAGTACCCGGTGAAAGCACTTTTTCCTTACTGCCAGGCAATGCCACTACTGCCGTGGTACCTTGCGGAACGACCACTTGAATACCGAGTTTATGATCTTGCTGCCTTATATCAACCCTGATGTCACCATAAAGAGTAGGCACCACCGCCGAAGCTTTATTCAACGAACCCAGTTGCGGAGCAACACGGAATTGCTTAAATCCGGGAGCAAGTGGTTCTATTCCACACAGTTTTTGACTCAATATAGTCAGCGGACCACCACTCCATGCATGATTTATAGTGCCTCCACCAAAACCTTCGGCGCCTATCCCCCACCCTTCAAATAAGGTGGTATAAGGATATGACATCATTTTAGCATAACGGTCGCGCATACGTTTCAATGCAAACTCCGGTTCGCCCATCATAAACAAGGCTTCCATTACATACTTTTCCATATAAGGACTGGCATGATATTCCTTCTTGAAAACCTTTAGCAAAGCTTTATATCTACCGGCCGGTGCCAATCCACTCACTACGGCCATTGCCTGCGCACGGTCATCCGTCTCCCCATTATGCAATTTGGAACGATAAGCCTTACCATTCCAATAGCGGGCGTCAAAAGCCGCAGAGATACGTTTCATCATTTCACCGATCTGATTGGCATCATACAGTTTACGCAGATGAAGGGCAAACTCTTTTTCAGCCTTAAGAGCCAGATAATACCAACAGGTAGTAAGAACCTCCATATCAACATCCGTTCCCCAATCGCCCCAACTCCAATCACCCTGACGAACCACAGGCATACCTTGGCCATCAACCTGCCAGACTTCATGCAAATACTTCTTCAGGCCGTCGTAAATATGCGGCACAAAAGAATAATCGTCACTATAGAACGCTTGCGTGTAGAATCCATACCAGCCTACAGATGCAAGCATCTGCAAAGGAAGTTCCTTACACCAGTTCAACGATGGAACAGGAGAAGCAATAACGCCGTCCGGACGTTGCCAGTTCATCAATTCATAGATACCTTTTGCGGCCAACTGCCAACCGCGCGGATCAAGTACATAGAAAGCTTCACCCAACTCATTTACTTCATCTCCCCACCATTGAGCACGCTCACGATCAGGACAGTCCATGTAATTATCGCGCATGGTAATATATAAAGTACGCGCACTTCGCTTCCACAATTCATTATAGAAATCATCATCGCATGCGAAAGAACCTTTCATATCCGCATTATAACCCGTTTCCCGGTATTTAACGCCCAGCACTTCCACGCCGGCAGGAACAACATAAAGCACCTCATGACCATTCATCCAGCCGAAACTTTCATATTCCTGCTCACCCTCACGAGTAATGTATTCAGCTCTCACATTATTAGCACTTCCTCCCGTATAATTATCGGTCAGCATGCCAACCACCAATCCGGCAGGAGCCTTTACATGCAGATAAGGAGTTATCTGACAATTATAGGGCAAACGGCACCGAATAGTATCCCCTTTTTCATTTTTGACTACTTCCGGATAATCCGTTAACCCACCATTCTTCCACATCGGGATGGGACGGGCTACCAATTTTCCAAACGGCATTTCGTTCGGAGCCACAATTTCGATAGATGCTCCCAGCTTTCCACTGAAATCCGGCATATTCCAACCTGCCAATTCCTTACGGGCATCAAAGCGGATATTACTTTCGGATAAACGATAATTGGGGAATGGGGCTTCTGTATTCTGATAAGCCCGATACACACTACATTGCCAGCTCTTATCACTGACAATGGACAAATTTGCCCCTTGGGCACAAAACAACAAAGCTGCCGTTCCACTATTCACATGGCTGAATCCGTTCTTCCCGAAATGCCACACCAGCAGAGCAATGGTATTCTCACCTTTCTCCAGATAAGGGGCAATATCCACCTGATCATAATAAGTCGCTCCGGGAGCAGGTCCCCGTTTCAATCCGCCTTCAAACACCACCATCTTGCCGTTAATCCATAGCCAATACTTAGAATCCACAGCAATATTTGCAATCATCTCACCCGGAACGCCGGGCAGATGCACCGTTTTACGAAAACAAAGCCAGGTATTCGGAGTACTTTGACAATGTTCACTACCAATCCATTTGGATTGAGGAAGGAAATCATCTGCTGCCTTTAATTGTACAGCAGCCAATATACAAACTAAAACAATAAAGAAATGGGGGATTTTTTTCATGGTTTAAGAACGCATTCTGGTTAAACAATAACTAAACCTTATCTTACCCACAAAGATAAGCATAAAAAAAAGAGATGCCAATTTAGCATCTCTTTTTTAACTTCAGGTAAATACCTGATTACTTATATTCTTGCCAACTCTTGATAGCAATATCTTCCAGCTTCAATTCGCAGAATGCTTCGATAAAGGCACTTGCCAGACGAGCATTCGTAATCAACGGGATGTTATGGTCGATAGCACCACGACGAATACGGTAACCGTTCGTCAATTCACGCTTCGTATGATTCTTCGGAATGTTAACGATCAAGTCGAACTTGTGTTCAGCTATCATCTTCATTACGTTGTTCTCAGCATCAGGGCGTTCATCCGGCCAGTAAACGGCTTCGGTAGATACACCATGAGCATTCAAGAACGCAGCCGTACCTGCCGTTGCATAAATCTTGTAGCCTTTATCGAAAAGTACACGACTGGACTCCAACAAATCTACTTTTGATTTCATTGCACCGGAAGAGAACATAACACCTTTTTGAGGCATCTGGAAACCTGTAGCAATCATTGCACTCAGCAATGCTTCTGAGAAGTCATCACCAATACAACCAACTTCACCCGTAGAAGACATATCCACACCCAGTACCGGGTCTGCCTTGTGCAAACGAGAGAAGGAGAACTGAGAAGCTTTCACACCGATCCAATCAATATCGAATGCTGATTTATCAGGACGTGTATAAGGAGCATCCAGCATGATGCGAGTAGCCGTTTCAATAAAGTTGCGTTTCAGCACTTTAGAAACAAACGGGAAGCTACGAGAAGCACGAAGGTTACACTCGATTACCTTCACTTCATTGTTACGTGCCAGGAACTGGATGTTGAACGGGCCGGAAATATTGAGTTCCTTCGCAATCTGACGGCTGATCTTCTTAATGCGACGCGCCGTAGCAAAGTAAATCTTCTGTGCCGGGAATACCAACGTAGCATCACCAGAGTGCACACCCGCAAATTCCACATGCTCGGAAATAGCATATTCCACCACTTCACCATTCTGTGCTACAGCATCAAATTCGATTTCTTTTGTATTCTGCAAGAATTGAGAGATTACTACCGGATATTCCTTTGATACCTCAGCAGCCATCTTCAAGAAGTTTTCCAATTCTTCTTCATCATAGCATACGTTCATCGCAGCACCCGAAAGTACATAAGACGGACGAACCAATACCGGATAACCGACCTTTTCTACGAAACCTTTCACATCTTCCAGACTGGTAAGTTCCTGCCAAGCCGGCTGGTCAATACCCAGTTGGTCGAGCATTGCAGAGAACTTGTTACGGTTTTCAGCACGGTCGATAGAGATAGGAGAAGTTCCCAGGATGGGTACTGACTGACGGTGCAGCTTCATTGCCAGATTGTTCGGAATCTGTCCGCCTACAGATACAATTACACCACGAGGCTGTTCCAAGTCGATAACATCGAGTACACGTTCGAAAGAAAGTTCGTCGAAGTAAAGACGGTCGCACATATCGTAGTCAGTAGATACAGTTTCGGGGTTGTAATTGATCATAATAGACTTATAACCCAACTTGCGTGCTGTCTGCACTGCATTTACCGAACACCAGTCGAACTCTACGGAAGAACCGATACGGTAAGCACCGGAACCCAGTACAACTACTGATTTTTCATTCTTATAATAGTTCACATCATACCCTTCAACGGCATATGTCATGTACAGGTAGTTAGTCAGTTCCGGATGCTCGGAAGCTACGGTATTGATACGCTTCACTGCCGGCAGAATACCCAACTCTTTACGACGGGCACGCACCATCAGGTTTTCCTTCTCCATATTACCTTGCGGATCGAGTACAAAACGTGCAATCTGGAAGTCAGAGAAGCCCAGCACTTTTGCTTGACGCAATACATCTGCCGGAATATCTTCCACCTTATTATATTGAGAAAGTTTCAACTTATAGTCAACAATGTTCTTCAATTTGCCAAGGAACCAGGGATCGATCTTCGTCAGGTCGAAGATACGGTCTATTGTATAGCCATTTTCCAAAGCTTCAGCAATAGCAAACACACGCAAGTCCGTAGGACGTGAAAGTTCGCGGTCCAGATCATCAAAGTGCAGGTCGTTGCCTACAAATCCATGCATACCTTGACCGATCATACGCAACCCCTTCTGGATAATTTCTTCGAAAGAGCGTCCGATAGACATGATTTCACCAACAGACTTCATGCTGGAACCGATTTCGCGAGATACACCAACGAATTTCGTCAAGTCCCAACGAGGAATTTTACAAATCAGGTAATCCAGTTGCGGAGCCACGTATGCAGAATTCGGAGTTCCCATTTCACCAATCTGGTCGAGCGTATAGCCCAATGCAATCTTAGCGGCAACGAATGCCAACGGATATCCTGTAGCCTTAGAAGCCAAAGCAGAAGAACGGGACAGACGAGCATTTACCTCGATCACACGGTAGTCGTTTGTTTCAGCATTGAATGCATACTGAATGTTACATTCACCCACGATACCCAAGTGACGGATACACTTTGTAGAGAGGTCTTGCAACATCTTCACCTGTTCGTCAGTCAGTGAACAAGTCGGAGCTACTACGATAGACTCTCCCGTATGGATACCCAGCGGGTCGAAGTTTTCCATGCTTGCCACTGTAAAGCAGTGGTCGTTTGCATCACGGATAACCTCGAACTCAATTTCTTTCCAACCTTTCAGAGACTCTTCTACCAGAATTTGTTTAGAGAAAGCGAAGGAGCTTTCAGCCAGTTTCAGGAACTCTTCCTTATCCTGACAGATACCGCTGCCCAAACCGCCCAGTGCGTAAGCGGAGCGAACCATAACCGGGAAGCCAATGCGTTCAGCAGCCTCAATAGCATCTTCCATGCTCTCTACAGCCTGGCTGACAGGAGTCTTCATCTCGATCTCGTCCAGTTTCTTCACGAAGAGGTCACGGTCTTCCGTATACATGATAGCTTCTACCGAAGTACCCAATACGCGTACACCATATTTGTTCAAGATACCACTTGTGTACAACTCAGCACCGCAGTTCAAGGCAGTCTGACCACCGAAAGCCAACAGGATACCATCAGGTTGTTCCTTCTTGATGATTTCTTCTACGAAATAAGTAGTTACAGGCAGGAAATAAACCTTATCTGCGATACCTTCCGAAGTCTGGATAGTCGCAATGTTCGGGTTTACCAATACTGAACTGATACCTTCTTCACGCAAAGCTTTCAATGCTTGCGAACCGGAATAGTCGAACTCCCCGGCCTGACCGATCTTGAGTGCACCTGAGCCCAAGACCAACACTTTCTTCAAATTCTTTTCCATATATTCTCTTGTTGTCTATTAAGTTTCTTTCTATACATTCGGGCACAAAAAAAATGCGTTACCCAACAAAGGATTAACGCATTACCAAAGAACTAACAATATCTTCTCAGAGAAAGAGAAATCATCGACTAACGAATGAAATTCATTCGAATGCAGATTATATGTATCTCTTTTCCCGTGTTGTTGCATCGTTGCTTTAAAATTTGTGCAAAGTAACGACTTATTTCAATAATAAACAAATTATAGCCCATGAAATTAGCTTTATTATAAAGTCACACTCTCCTTACCACAAAAACACAATAAACCTGCTACAAAACTTTCTCACTCCGGTTTTAAACTTTATCTTTGCACTGAAGATCTATATCTTCAAACTGAACATAAGCATCTTCAACTTGAAGATATTTATCTCCAGCCTGGATATAACCTTTCTTCCTAATCACAGGTATCTCCATCCCTAAAGAGAAGGCACCTCAAAGTTAAGGAAAGCCTTCATTTATCATTAACTGTTAGCACGAACATCATTAATAGCATAAAATACAATGGCTGAATATGAAATGCAGGAGTCGAACCTGCCAAATGAAGAGGGCAAACGAATCCTCTTTCCACGCATGAAGTTATGGAACCAAGTAAATCTGGAATACATTGCGAGCAACATTAATTATGCCAGTACCTTCACCCCGGGAGACATCATTGGATTGGTACACTCGCTCACACAAGAGATTGCCTACCAAATGGCACAAGGCAATTCGGTAAAGGTAGACGGACTGGGCATCTTCACGCCAGCACTGGGATTGCGCAAAGGCAAAGAACGGGAATCGGGCGAGAAAAAGGGACAACGACGAAATGCGATGAGCATCTGCGTACAGAATATTAATTTCCGTGCCGACAAGCAATTCATCGAAGAAACCGGAAGACGCTGTATATTAAACCGCTCGGAGATAAAGCCCAACCGCTCATCCTCAAAATACGCGCCGGAACAACGGTTACAACTGGCACAAAAATATCTGGAAGAACATCCTTATATGAGAGTGAATGACTATTGCCAACTAACCGGTTTGCTGCGAAACACCGCCGCCAAGGAACTGAAGCACTGGAGGGAAATGCCGGAAACAGGCATTACCACCAACGGACGAGGTTCGCATAAGCTCTATGTGAAGCGGAAAGAAACAGCTTTTCCTTGAGGTTTCGATAAATATCGGTATCTTTGCAGTCATATTAAAATTCACGAAAGAAAAAACAAAGAAAATCATAGATATGACTAAAGAGAAAATCATCCTCACGGGCGACCGCCCAACAGGACGCCTGCACATAGGACACTATGTAGGCTCATTGAGAAGAAGAGTAGAGTTGCAAAACTCCGGTTTATATGACAAGATATTTGTCTTCATTGCTGATGCACAAGCATTAACAGACAATGTGGACAATCCGGAAAAAGTACGCCAGAACGTTATCGAAGTGGCCCTTGACTATCTGGCATGCGGACTGGATCCGGAGAAAAGCACCATCTTCATCCAATCACAAATTGCCGAATTATGCGAGTTGAGCTTTTACTTCATGAATATGGTAACTGTGAGCCGCCTGCAACGCAATCCTACTGTGAAAGCCGAAATTCAACTACGCAACTTCGATGCCAGCATTCCCGTAGGTTTCTTCACCTACCCCATCAGCCAGGCAGCAGATATCACAGCTTTCAAGGCAACAACTGTCCCTGTAGGTGAAGACCAGGAGCCAATGCTGGAGCAAGCCCGCGAAATCGTTCGTCGCTTCAACTATATCTATGGCGAAACGCTGGTTGAACCGGAAATCCTTCTGCCCGACAATGCCGCTTGTCTGCGCCTTCCCGGAACAGACGGAAAAGCCAAAATGAGCAAGAGCCTGGGTAACTGTATCTACCTTTCCGACTCTGCCGACGAAATACAGAAAAAAGTGAAAAGCATGTACACCGATCCTGATCACTTGCGTGTACAAGACCCAGGTAAAGTAGAGGGCAATCCTGTCTTCACCTATCTGGATGCCTTCTGCCGTCCCGAGCACTTCGGTCTTTACCTGCCCGACTATCCGAATCTCGATGAACTGAAAGCGCATTATCAACGTGGCGGTCTGGGTGATATGAAGGTGAAAGGATTCCTGAACTCCATCATGCAGGAAACACTGGAACCGATTCGCAACCGTCGTAAAGAGTTTGAGAAAGATATACCTGCCATCTATGAGATGCTGAAGAAAGGCTGTGATGTTGCACGCGAAGTTGCTGCTGCCACACTGGACGATGTACGCAAAGCGATGAAGATAAACTATTTCGACGATGCGGAACTGATAGCTGAACAAGTGAAGCGATTCAGAGAAGAATAAATAATACTTTCCCCGGCATCTCTTATCAGAGAGATGCCGGAAAAAAGTCACCGCCACAAATACATGCTATGAAACAATACATCCGTTACACACTAATCTGTTGTCTATTCTATCTGGCCGGCTGCCATCCCGGCACAAGCTTCCAACTGCCTGAAGACAATATTCTGTACACATTACTGCAAAATGCCCCGGACAGCCTGGCTATTCTTTTAGAAGATATAGACCCCTCTTCTCTGCCGGAAGCAGAACAGGCAGATTATGGCTGGTGGCTGACAAATGCACATCACAAGCAAAACCGAAGTCTGATCAATGATACACTTATCCAACATACGCTGGAATACTACAAACTGATTAAATCCCCCCGCCTGATAGATACCTATCAATTAGCAGCATTCCAAATCATATACAAGAAAAGCGATTCTCCCCGCCCGAAAGAATTATTAATGGAAGGGCTTCAAGTGGCAACACAAGAAAAAGATACTGCAGCCATACAACAAATATGTTCTCTGATTCTCCGCCTATATGAAGCCCCTGAAAACGATCTCATCCGAATTATAAAAAAATACATGAAGCCCGGAGGCGATGTGACCGCTTATCAGAATCTGAGTTACGGATTTATCTATCTGGGGCAGTTGGATTCCGCCTCACACTATCTGCAAAAAGGATTCGATTTAGCACATCACCGGAAAGACCACCGTAAAACTGAATTTCTGAGACTATACATAGGAACACTAAATGCACAAGGAAAACATAAAGACGCATTAAAGATATTACATAGCCCGCAGGTTCTCCAAAACAATCCCAACGAATTTGCCATCAACTACCTAAACTCATGGTTTGGATTAGGACAGCTCGATTCGGTACAAGCATACATTGATTCGAACCAGGCAGCTATCGACAAATACAAGACCCAATTCCCCGAACAAATGAATACACTGGATCTTTTGAACAAATCATTCAAGATGTTGCTCAAAGCCAAGAAGGGAGAAAATATCAGTATATATGATATCGGAACAACAGCGGATAACATCAGGAAATTTGAGAATATTATGGTGTATAATGACCGTGAAAGGCAATTCACACAAAGTAAACTACAAAGGAAGAATCTGATGCTCGCCATAGAACACGAACAGTTGCGACAACGCTTCCTGTGGATAGGCATTATCGTTGTGTGTATTATTTCAATATTGCTATTTATTTATCAACGTAAACTACTGAAAAAGGAAAAGCAGGTGCAATCTGTAAAAGAGCAATTGCACCTACACATTATACAGCTCTCTAAAAATGAATCGATCATCTGTGAAAATGAAAAGCTGATAAACTCCCTCTCTGCCCAACTTGACGAAAGCGGCGATTTAAAATCAGAAATAGAACAACTCACAAGCAAGAATAACAATCTGATCCAAAAGAATAAAGTACTGCAAACTGACATTGAACGTCTGTCGGAATCCGGCAAACAGCAAGATAGCGAGTTGTTGGTCTACAAGAGATTAATGGAACAAAATGCCCGGTTAAAAGAACGCGAACGATTCCTTACGGTTATGGCAATAGCCAACATTCCGGTTCTCAACAGATTGAGCACCAAAGCACATTATATAGATTACAGCCAATGGCCTGAAATCGTAAATGCCGCGAATCATTTATTCGATGGGGTCACCTATCGGCTACAGACAGAATTTCCCGTGCTTACCGAAGAAGATGTCCGGTATTGCTGCCTACTTAAGCTCCAATTATCCACATCAGTTATAGCTACCCTTATGGGTATTTCACCTTCATCGGTAACCAAACGTAAACAACGCATCAAAGAGAAGGTAAACCAGCAAAAAGAAGCAGAAATCTCCAAAGAACAATCTCTCGAATCTTATCTCTGGAACTATTAAGCCAACAAGATGTCCACATCAGCATCTTATTGGCAATATAAGCATCTAATATATAGGTGCTTATATTTTCTCCATGTCCACACATGTCCATATGTCGCCAATCATTTCCAGCCCCATACTACCTAACTTTGTCATATCAGATTCACACCTGATTTCTCCTCCCGATGGAGAAGAACAGAAATAAGTGTAATAGTAATAATAAAACTGAAATTTGACATGAAAAAGATTGCTTCATCTTACTTCGATGCTATACAGGCGGCGATAGCACTCAGAAATCTTGTATTCATCATTCTTTTAACGGCAAACATGCCGATACAGGCACAACACAAAATCTCCGGAAAAGTGATGGATGGAAACTCACCACTCGATGCAGCCAATATTGTGCTGAATACAAAAGACTCCGTCTACCTTAAAGGAACCAGCAGCAACAGCAAAGGAACATTTCATCTTAAAGACATCCCTACGGGCGATTTTTTCCTTGTCATCTCGTATTTAGGGTATGGCACAAAAGTAGTAGCATTAGACAAACTTTCTCAGTCTGTTAATATTGGAGAAATCCGGATGACACCTGTTTCCGGTCAACTGGATGAAGTAACCGTATCTGCTTCAAACGTCATTAACCATACAGACAAACAGATTGTTTTCGTTACCGACCAACATCGGTCAACTTCCACCAACGGTGTAAATCTACTGTTGATGATGGGACTTCCCCGATTAACCGTTAATCCGCTCACCAACGATGTGTCCCTCCCGGGCGGCGAAAGTATCCAATTCTGCATAAATGGGGTAAAAGTGAACAGAACAGATATCAAAGCGTTGCAACCTCAGGAAATAATTCGTGTGGAATACATGGATAATCCAGGCATCCGTTACGGCAGTGACGTGGTCATCAACTACATCTTGAAAAGAGAAATATCAGGAGGAGCGATCAGTGTGGATTTAAGCAATGCTATCAATACAAATTTTAATGAAGATCAGCTCTCTGCAAGGCTTAATCATAAGAAATCAGAATTTAGAGCAAATTACGTTCTGAATTCCCGTAACCTGAAAAAGTCATGGACAGATCAACAACAGACATTTAATTTCACTGACGGAAGCAGCTTGACACGCTATAAAGAAGGAGTCCCGGGAAAAGTGCTGGAAAGATCACATAATATCGCCTTAAACTACAATCTGATGGATAACGACAAATATCTTTTCACAGCCTCACTCAATCAATCTATCAGGGACGTAAACCTGATGAACCGTAGCCGACAATACACATCTGCCGAAATCGGGAAAATAACAGATGTATACGGAGGAGGACAACAAGAACAATATTTACCTTCAATCAACCTCTACTACCTGCGCACTTTAAAGAATAAGCAAACTATTATCTTGGATGTGGTGGGGACATATATCGACACAAAAGTAAACAGGAAATATGAAGAAACAGAAAATGGCTCGCCACTTGCCGATATTATCTCAGACGTAGATGGAGATAAATATTCGATTATCAGTGAAGGCATTTATGAAAAGATATTCAAGAATTCGGGGCGGTTTACGGCTAACCTAAGATACATGCAATCATTTACCGATAATCAATATACTGGTACCATAAACAGCTCCACAAAGATGCGGCAGAATGACTTCTATTTCGGTGCCGAGTATTATTCAGGAAGAAAAAATAAATTCAGCTATACCGGAGGGGTTGGCATAGCCCGTTCATGGTTCCAGCAGACAAACGAAAAGGAATATATCGACATAATATTCAGACCTAAATTCACCCTGCAATATGATGTCACTCCGAATATGTTTTTGCGCATGACGGGAAGCATTTCCAACAATTCTCCCTCCCTTAGCCAGATGAGTGCTGTCGACCAATATATAGATACATTGAATATTCAAAGGGGAAATCCGGCATTAAAACCTTTCTTAAACTATTCGACGAATATGATGTTGAGTTGGAGAAAGGACATTTATAATGCCACATATTACCTCACTTATCAATATATTCCCAAAAACATTATGGAAGATACTTTCAGGGAGAACGACATATTCGTATCTACGCAGAATAATCAGAAAAGTTGGCAAAGACTGGGTAACGAGTTGTCAATCAATGCAGGACCGATTAAGAAGTTTCTGATGATTTCATTTACAGGAGGAATCAATCGATATATAAGCAGGGGGAATCTGTATACTCACAACCATACCGACTTCTATTATCAGGTACAGATAACTGCTATCTATAAAAAGTTTATGGGAATGTTCCAGATAAAAGAAGCATATTATGCAGGTCTTTCAGGAGAAACTTTAGCCAAAGGAGAGGATGCACACCTATTTATGCTGAGATATAATAGCGGTAAATACTCAATAGGGGCAGGCATCATGAACCCATTCACAAAGTTGTATAAACGAGAGACCGAAAGCAGGAATATTTATACGCCTTCAAAAAGCACTCTATACGTCAATGATCTTTCGCGCATGGTAATACTGAGTTTCTCATGGAACTTTAATTATAAACGTCTTCTGAAAGAAAAACAGAAACGTATCAATAACAAAGATGTGGATTCAGGAATCATGCAAGACAGATAATAAAGTTGCAATATTGAGTATTTTTTTATTTCTTCTTAAAAAAAGAATGGAGTTATGCCATCACATAACTCCATTCCTATATTTATAAATCATCTATGATTTAATTGGCAGATTTCACTAATACCACACGGTTCAGAATTGGCTGACCAAATTTGTCTACACCACCACCGGCTTCAATATTCAAGCGGTCGGCAGCAATACCGTAATTCTTAACCAGTGCATCTTTCACAGCTTGTGCACGTTTCAAGCTCAATTCTTTGTTAAATGCCGGAGTACCGGTTGCAGAGTCTGCATAACCATTCACGGTGTAAGTTGCATTCGGGAACTGCTTCATCTGTTCTGCCAGATAAGACAGGTTCATGATTTCACGCGGAGACAGTTCAGCAGAACCGATTGTGAAGAATACAGTACGCGGTGCGATATCCGGATCCGGAACGATTACTTCTGTTTCTGTAACTTCGGCTACCGGTTGGTTTTGAGCCTGTATCAAAGCATTCTTCAACTGTGCATTCTGCGCACCCATTGCGGCCAACTTATCTTGCATAGCAGCCAACTCGATTTGAGAAATCAACTGCGGCATCGGACGACGGAAACCACGGGCAGGGAAACGGTAAGTCAAACCAACTGTAGCACTCAGTACGCCATCATATCCATGATCGCCACCAACTTCGCCATCGAATTTGTCTTCAACACCCATTGCACTAAGTTCCAGGTTAATATCTATCGCATTCGAAATACGGAACTTGTTGATGATACCCGCATTTACGGACAGTGCTTCGCGGTGAGGCTTTGAATAGTTGTGAGTAAAACCGGCACCTACATAAGGTATAATCTCATAAACGCGATGCTGATTGTAACCACCGAAGAGTGCGTTCAGATTGAACATCACGTCACCGTGGAGGTTCATATAGTCAAAGCGTTGTTTATAGTAACCGTCTTTCAGTTGGGTACCTTTTACATAGTCGGCACCTGCATCGTACGTAAATCCTCTTGCCTGAAGACCGCTATATTGCAAACGCAATCCTAAACCCGGAGTAAACCATTTACCGACGGAAACATTCAGCGTCGGACTAATACGTTTACCAAAACTTCCGGCTGAATCGTTATCACCAAATGTAGCTTCGGCACCACCGCCAATAGAGAAGAACCAATTGCTCCAGAAAGGATTCGTTATCACCTGATACTTATCCTGTACCTGAATTACTTCATACTCTACAACTTCACTTGTACTGTTCTGCGCCCAGGCGGCAGAAGTCAGACCGGCCAAAGCCAGCAACATTAGAATCTTTTTCATATACCTAAATAGTTAAGTGGTTAATTTAAATTCATTATTATAACTGACTAAATAACACCATCCCTGCTAAAAGGTTTTTGAAAGAGATTAATTTTTGTTATTACCTTATAATCTTTATCGCGAGAATAATTTCTCAATATCCTCTTCTTTAATAGTTGACAATACGGTACGCCCATCCGGTGTATAGTTTGGAGTAGGGCAAGCAAACAGACTATCTACCAAATTAACCATTTCTTCATTGCTCAGCACTTGCCCATAAACGATTGCCGCAGCCTTTGCCAGCGTTAAAGCCAACATGGTTTGCACTTCTTCTTTTACATCACTTCCCTTTTCCATGGCTGTATGTACCATATTACGTACCAGTTCCACAGGATTCAGTCCCTCAATGCCAGATGGAATACCATTGATAGCATAACTGCCACCGCCCAACGGGGTTAATTCAAAGCCAACTGCCGAGAAGTCTTCCATAATGCTTTCCAACACAGCAGCTTCCGAAGCCGGTAACTGTACGATTTCCGGAAACAGGACGCCCTGAGACACTCCCTGCTTCTGACTGATCTGATTCATATAGCGTTCAAACAATACCCGGATATGTGCCCGGTGTTGGTCTATCAACATCAAGCCGGACTTCACCGAAGTCAGAATAAAACGTCCCTTGAATTGGAAATGCTGCGTCCCCTTTTCCACTGCCGGCTCATTAGCATACAACGGCGCAGATAAGGAAGAAGAAGCCTGCGTTTCCGGTACATACGGTGTACGTTCTTCGGACATATCAGTCGATACCGGCGCAGAAGCCCAATCTGTTTCATCCACAAAGGGTTCTTCTTCCATCGGAGCATTCATTTTGCTGGCTTTTTCCAGCCCATCGTACAATCCTTCCCAGTCTACTTTCGGACGAGAATAGTTGCCACCGCTATAAGAAGAGGCAGAAGAAGTTTTAAACGGATTGAAGTCTGAATTATAATGCACTTTCGGCGGTTCTATCGGACGTGTCTGGTCAAATGCCGGAATATCAGGCATACCTTCGGTATCAAAATCGATAGATGGTACAGCATTAAATTTGCCCAATGATTCTTTAACAGACGCAGAAAGTATCTGCCAAATCGCTTGTTCATTTTCAAATTTGATTTCCGTCTTTGTAGGATGTATATTCACATCTATATTTGCCGGATCTACCTCAAAATAAATAAAGTAAGAGATCTGCTCACCAGCCGGAATCAGCTGTTCATAAGCATCCATCACTGCTTTATGGAAATATGGATGACGCATATAACGGCCATTCACAAAGAAGTATTGATGAGCACCTTTTTTTCGTGCCGTCTCCGGCTTGGCTACAAAACCCGATACCTTCACCATAGTGGTATCCACATCCACCGATAGCAAATACTGGTTCAGCTTTTTGCCAAACACAGCAAGAATACGTTGCCGAAGCGGCATAACCGGCAAATTAAACAGTTCAGTATCATTGCTATATAGATAGAATGCCACTTCGGGATGTACCAAAGCGATGCGTTCAAATTCTGTAAGGATATTGCTAAGTTCCGTAGAATTCGCTTTCAGGAATTTACGACGAGCAGGAATATTAAAGAATAAGTTTTTAATGGAGAAGTTACTCCCTTTAGGGCAGGATACCGCTTCCTGACTTTCTACTTTAGAACCGGCTATCACAATCCGTGTACCCAGCTCTTCATTTGCCGTACGGGTTTTCAATTCTACTTCTGCTACCGCAGCCACAGAAGCCAATGCCTCGCCACGAAATCCCATCGTACGTAAAGCAAACAAATCGGCTGCTTCTTTTATCTTAGAAGTGGCATGGCGTTCAAAGGCAAGGCGTGCATCCGTTTCGGACATACCTTTTCCATCATCAATCACCTGAATGCAGGTTTTTCCTGCATCCGTCACTAATACGTGTATTTCTTGTGCTTCGGCATCAATCGCATTTTCTACCAATTCCTTTATCACAGATGCCGGACGCTGAATCACCTCTCCGGCAGCAATCTGATTGGCAACCGAATCGGGCAGCAAATGAATAATGTCGCTCATTATAATTACAAATTATGAATTATGAATTACAAATAACGAATAACAACAGATTACATGATGCCACATTGTAATTCGTAATTAAATTAAATGATTCCGGTACTTATTGCATACCACAAGTATATCAGCAAGGCAATAATAACCAATATCACCCCCAGATGCACCGGTTTACGCCCGCTTTCCTTGCGTCGCTTCAGGTGAGTAGTTCCTTCTACAAACTTCCCCCGGATATCTTCCGGTGAAAACTCTTTTTCAGGTAACATCCCCAAATCACGCTTGGCGCTCTCTTCCATTTTCGCCAACTTCTCTTTCCGCTCATCCACATATATGTATGGATGGTTAAAGCCGCGCGGCTTTCTCATAGTGAACATTCCCATAGCGTTTATTTATTTCGTTTAATATTCATATTCCTTGGTGAAGTTAAAGGTTTCCGGTCTGATTTCTGCATTTGCTGACCTGCCTTCTTTCCCCTCCATTCAAATATATCTTCCTTATTTTGCGGACGAATATAATCGAACCAGGCAAAGGTAGGCAATTTGTATTTCTCCGCAGGAATCTGATCCATCGGATACATCGTACCGTTAGCTTTACCAATAAAAGCACCTTTCTCCATACGTCTATCCTTCAGCAACATACGCAAGAAGCTACCTTCGGCATAATTCAGTCCTATCAAACTACTATCTCTCTCTTCTACCGGATAAAAGATAACCAGCACATTACCGTTCACGTCAGCCTGACGCATGTCTCCTGCTACAAAGAAACCTTTCATCTCTTTACCCGATACCTGATTATAATGGATAGAGTCTTTCTGTTCTATGGTAAAAGCCTGGTTAATGATATGTATCCAGTCTATAGTACTATCATTCATATATGCCTTGATCTCCTCACCTAATATCTGTTGCGAACCGTGCCACAAAATAGGATCAGTATACATCGTCATGCAAGAATCTTTTGAATTATAAACCAAAGAGTCGCACACAGCCTGTACATCGGTACGGTAAGCACGGACTTTATGATAAACACGCATTTCACGATACATGGAATCCGTATTTATATTATAAGTAATCAACCGTAACGTATCACCATGCATAAACAAGCTGTCACCTTGTGAATAATCAATGGCGACAGCACGCTGAGTAGCAAGAGCGCTTCCCGTTATTTCATTATAGAAACAATAGTTACCTGTCAACATGTTTTTGTTGATGGTATCATTCATCTGCACATTCTCAAATGCTTCACCATATCCCAACACACGATCGTAGAAAATACTGTCGCCTGTCAACTTCTTACCTTCGTTAGTTAACACGGAGCGATCCAGAAGTTCAGCTTGTTCAGTAGTAGTATTATAAAATCCTCGTTCAGAGTAGATATGGTTATTATCACTCACGATATCCGAAGGCCCCAAAATCGTGGCTATCTTAGTTGCAGTGCTATATTTCAAGGTATCCGAAGTCAATATGAATTTCGGATTCACCAACTTCACATCATGGTTGAATACAGAAATTTTCGTTGCCGGACTATATTCCCCCCACTCAGACGTCAGTACATTCTCTTCATCAGTCAATGTACCGCCCTCAAAGTAGTAACCCAGATTATACAAACGGTCGTAGTTCAAACTATCGGTCGTCAAGGTAGTATTTCTGTTGATCATACGGACATTTTCACGAAGCATTGCCAACTGCGACATACCGTCATAATACAGATAATCGCCATAGATAAAAAGCGTATCCCCCTGCTCCATACGAACATTACCAAACGCTTCTACCGAATTTGTCTTTTCGTAGATCAACGCACTGTCACAATACATATACATGCTATCGTGACGCAACTTCACCGACCGGATCAGTATCTGGATATCCGGATGCAACACTTTGTCCGCCTGTGCCTCTTCAGCATGAAGCAAATCGACCCGGGTTTTCTTCTTTTCCGGTTCTTTTTTCTTATCCTGAGCGCTCAGTAAACAGACACCAAACAGGCATAGAAGACCTGCGAGAAGGAATCTATGCCTGTTCAGAAAATTAGTTCTTGTATTTTTTTTCTGCATACAAAAAGAATCAATGTATCACCCGGAATCAGTCTTTAACCCAACCCGGATACTTAAATGTACAGTTCTTCCAGTTATCGTTGATACGTACGTACGTATGCTTCTGCTTTTCACGAATCCACTTATCCAGCATTTCATCACGACGTTTTTCCAAAACGATTTCTTTCAGATTCTGATAGTCTTCTGAAATTGTAGCTTTGTGGCCGTTGATGCGGCTTTTCAGTTTCACGATCACACATTCTTCTTTACCGGTCTTTTGCGGAATCATAGTAAATGCTGTGGAGATTTCTCCTACTTTCATATTATCTACCACTTTGGCAATCTCGGGCGGAAGTTCCTGCATCTCAAACTTGGAAGTATTATTGTTAGGATTAGGCAACAAACCATGGTTGTTGCGTGTATCTTTATCCTGCGAAAGTACAGAAGCAGCTTCCTCAAAAGAGAACTTACCATTACGGATATCATCTGCAATAGAATCCAGACGGGCAGTACCTGCCATCAACGCTTCTTCCGGTACATGAGGCTTCAGCAAAATATGACGCACCTTGATTCGGTCACCACGTTTTTCCATCAACTGGATAATGTGGAAACCATACTCAGATTCTACAATCTTAGAGACCTTATTGGGGTCTTGCAAATTAAAAGCCACATTGGCAAATGCGGGGTCCAAATATCCACGTCCTGTAAATGGCATTTCACCACCATTGATAGCCGTACCGCGGTCGTCAGAATACAAACGTGCTAACATTGAAAAGCTTTCCCCCTTATTCACACGCTCCGTATATTCACGCAGTCTTCTTTTTACATCTTCAATCTCTTCCAAAGGGATCTTTGGTTGCTGTGTGATGATTTGCACCTCTACCTGGGTAGGGATATAAGGGATACTATCCTGTGGCAGATCTTTGAAGTAACGACGTACTTCTGCCGGAGTAATCTTAATCTCTCCCACTAGTTTCTGCTGCATCTTCTGCACCTTCAGACCTTCGCGTGCATTTTCACGTAAAGTCTCACGAATCTGACTGGATGTCTTATTGAAGTATTCTTCCATTTTTTCACGCGAACCGATATTGGCGATATACATATTCGTCATATAGTCCACACGCTGGATAACTTCACTTTCAGGTACTTCGATACTATCGAGAGCAGCCTGATGCAAAAACAGCTTCTGCACAGCTATTTCTTCCGGAATCACGCAGTAAGGATCGCCGTCAAACTTGCGTCCTTCGTAAGCAGCACTCATACGTGCTTCTTCCACTTCAGACTTCAATATAGCCTCGTCGCCCACTACCCAAACTACCTCGTCAATCACGTTGTCTTGTCCATAAACGGCAGAACCGGTCATCAGCGCCAAGGCACATAAAACGACAAACTTAAAGTTCATAAAATTCTTCATTCTGTGTATCTAAACTAATTATATTTAATCTTATCTCTTTTCACTGCCTGCTGATACAAGTCATCTTTCACAGCTCTCATAAATTCTACTTGTTTCAGATTCAACACCATATCTTTTACTTTAGGACGGGCAAACTCATATGGTTCCTGTTGGCCCACCGTGCGGAAATCGCTTACATTCAGAAAATAATGAAACGCCGTATCTTTCAGTTCGATATGACGGTTCTTATTCACATAATCCTCTACCTCCGGAACTTTCAGCGGTATCAGATCTAACACATCCGCCATCGGTACCCATTTGTCATAAAAGTATTCATACTTTACAGCATTCTGCAAACTATACTTCTCCAAATGCTCCACTGCATCTTGCGTAGGAGTCTTATACCAATGACGTACTTTGTTTAGTTCCGGTGCAGTGAGAGGTACTTTAATGAACAACCCTTGCATAAGCGGGCGTTCCAATCTGAATAGTTCTTTATTCTTTTCATAATAATCCGTCAACTCCCCTTCTGATATCTCATTCGAGAGCCTTTGATGAATCAACGCTTGTTGATAAGTGTGCATTATCAATGCCTTGCGATAGTTCTCCACTAATTTTTCTATTTCCCCATTATCAGGAATATTACTTTGAGCTTTCTCGTACAGCAAGATATCTTCCACCCAGTTGCGAATATAATGTTCAGCAAACAGCAAGCTATCATCTTTCGACAATCTTGCCGGAAGTGCAGATTGCAAATCTTCCTGGTAAAGGAAATTGCCGTCCAGCTCCACCAATGGCGTCTTACCTTTATGGTCGTGCTGCTCGCTACAAGCCACACAGAAAAGGATGGATAGGATTCCCAGAAAGATTATTCGCATTACCGATTGATATTTACTTTATTTCAAGCTACGAAGATAGCGGTTTAATCGGTTGCATCAGTGCTTATTAACGGTTTTTAAAACCTCTTGGTTTATTTCAACCTTAGAAGCTGCCCGTAATCGTGCTACCCAACGCTCCTCCAGGTAATTTTGATAATCACCGGCAAGCAGTCCACGCACCTCTTGATAACTCTCAGGACCCTTTATTTTCTCACCCAGAAAAGTGGTAAAAGGAAATGACGGTATAGGTTCAGCCTTCTCTTTTTTGAATATTTCATCATCTACATAGATATTGTCTCCAAGGGCAAATAATCCTTGTTCGGCCTGTACTTGCTGTTTTTTTGCATTAAATGTCAACCGGATGGCATCCTGCCACTCTTCTTCTGGCAAAGATTTTAAAAGCTTACGAACTTGTTTCCCTATTCGTTTTGTTGCAGAATGTATCACAATCCCTTTATAATGAGGATTTTTCCAATGGTAATCAGAACGATGTTTATCAAAGTAAGCAGCCATTCCCACCTCATCCGAAGGCACGCGTTCCCATATTTCCCGATTACTGATTTCAAACAACAACATACCATCACGATACTCTTGCATAAGCATACGAAACTCCGGATACTTCTGTTCCAAACGACTGTATTCATAGTCGAGTACAGACTTCATGATAAACCCTTTCAACTGACGTTGTATCCCCTGAGGATGGGCAATAGCAAAATTTGCAAACATTTGCCCCGTATATTCTCTGCCACCAAGAGTAAAAAGTTTCTTTTCAGTCTGCCCTTTTGCCAACAATTCATCCATTCCCACTTTATCCGGTGTGTATTGATACTCTTTTTTCAACTTCTCCACCAAAGATTCTGTTCCCTTATCCATTCCATGACGACGGGTCTGGCGACGGATAATTTCATCTTTCACATCCTCGAAAGGCAAAATATCTTTCCGTTCAAGCACCTTGACAATATGAATACCCTGCGGAGTGAAGAAAGGACGGGATATTTCACCCGGTTTCATTTTAAAGACCGTATCTTCAAATTCAGCCGGCATCTGTAGCCAACTTACCCAGAAAGACTTCTTTTCGTCAGAAAAGTTACGTACGCAAGCATCAAAATCCGCTTGTCCGTTCTGCAATGCAGTATAAAGAGAATCCATGCGGGTTTCAGTAGTACGGAGCAAATGACTGGTAGCTGTCTGAGGCAGGGATTTAAAGATATGACTAACCCGTACTTGTCCCGCACGCTGATTGGCTTTCATCTTGTCATATACTTGCCGAGCGGCAAGTTCTGATACGGTTTCATCTGTTAAATAAGTCTTTGCCAACTGACGACGATAACCTTCCAGTTCTTCACGGAAAGCACGGGTAGTATCCAATCCCATAGCCTCAGCTGCGGCAACCTTCAACTTAAAGTTTACAAACAAATCAACATATTCGTTCAATGTTTTCTGCTCTATACCAGAAAGAGCATTATTCTTATTATAGATATATTCAAACTCCGAACGGAGAATATCTTTCCCGTTAATACGCATCAGCACAGGATCTTGCTGAGCAAAAACTGTCCATCCCAGACATAGGAAAATTATTGTCAATCCACTTCTTATCATAACTATCTTCTTTTGAAAAAGAACAATGTAATAACGGGAAAACATCTTTTATATTGTTTGCCTTCAACGGCTTTCTTTAAACACATCATCTGTCTGCCTCAAACAGACCATCTGCTTATGCCGAACAGACCATGTATTTTCAGAAACTAAAATACCCGGAAAGAAACTGCTCCTTTCCGGGTATTCTTATCTAACTTGCCTATACTTTTATTCGGGACGACTGTAATTCGGAGCCTCGCTTGTAATCGATACATCGTGCGGATGACTTTCGAGTACACCTGCATTGGTAATACGGGTAAACTTAGCATCGTGCAACTGCTCAATATTGCCTGCACCACAGTAACCCATACCAGCACGCAGACCACCAACCAACTGGAAGATTACTTCATACAAAGTTCCTTTATAAGGTACACGAGCAGCAATACCTTCGGGCACCAACTTCTTCACGTCATTAGTTCCGCTCTGGAAATAACGGTCCTTTGAACCATTTTCCATTGCTTCCAACGAGCCCATACCACGGTACGACTTGAATTTACGTCCATTGAAGATAATCGTATCACCCGGAGATTCTTCCGTTCCGGCAACCAGCGAACCGATCATTACACTATAACCTCCGGCAGCCAAGGCCTTCACAACATCTCCTGAGTAACGCAACCCACCGTCAGCAATCAAAGGAATACCTGTTCCCTTCAATGCCTTGGCAACATCATATACAGCAGACAACTGAGGAACACCCACACCTGCTACAACGCGAGTAGTACAGATAGAACCCGGACCGATACCAACTTTAACGCCATCAGCACCAGCTTCTACCAATGCCTTTGCAGCCTCTCCGGTAGCAATGTTACCTACTACAATATCAATATTCGGGAAACGCTTCTTTGCTTCTTTCAATTTCTCTATCACATAGATGGAATGTCCGTGAGCAGTATCGATAACAATAGCATCGGCACCGGCATCCACCAAAGCTTGCATACGGTCGAGGGTATCAGCAGTAACTCCTACTCCGGCAGCTACACGCAAACGACCTTTAGAGTCTTTGCAGGCCATCGGTTTATCTTTAGCTTTCGTAATATCTTTATAAGTAATCAGTCCTACCAGCTTACCTTCTTTATCCACAACCGGCAATTTCTCAATTCTGTGTTCCTGCAAAATCTGAGAAACAGCTTCCATATCAGTAGTCGGATTCGTAGTAATGATATTTTCTTTTGTCATCACTTCATCAATATGCTTATTCATATCTCTTACGAAGCGAAGATCACGATTAGTAACAATTCCTACCAAATATCGTTCATCATCTACTACTGGAATACCACCGATTCTGTATTCTGCCATCAATGCCAATGCATCTCCTACAGTAGAACCTCTTTTAATGGTTACCGGATCATAAATCATACCATTTTCAGCGCGCTTCACAATGGCAACCTGACGTGCCTGCTCCTCAATGGACATATTCTTATGAATAACACCGATACCACCTTCACGTGCAATGGCAATAGCCATTTTCGCCTCAGTAACCGTGTCCATAGCGGCCGTTACAAACGGAATTTTCAACTCAATGTTTTTTGAAAACTTTGTCGAGAGTTCGACAGTTTTAGGGAGTACTTCAGAGTAAGCGGGGATTAACAAAACGTCGTCATAAGTTAATCCATCCATTACAATCTTATCAGCAATAAATGACATAGGGCTATGCGTTTAAAATTTATTGC
>PPYE01320152.1_pt1 | contig 30245 bp, 35 predicted proteins | sample 1559881 | NCBI WGS metagenome assembly PPYE01 (sample SAMN08240022, study PRJNA423297) | Human gut metagenome, whole genome shotgun sequencing project. | reverse complement strand
CTTTGAATACCTCCTTGTTCTCTTGATTTTATTATGAAATCCTTGAGAACAAGCTGTCAACTTTTTTTATACCATATCATGGGAATATCGAAGAACAAAAGCGTTGGGAAATAAAATTAAAAGGAAAATAAGAACATGGAAAAAAAGAAAGAAGAAATTCAGGAAGATGTAACACAGGTTGTAGAAGAAAATGCAAAGGAACTTGACAACAAGAAGTATGTGGTTGACCACTTACTTGCAACCAAGCGTGAAGGGATGGAAGATCTGATTGATTACATGGAAAAGATTGGATTCTTTGAAGCGCCATGTAGTGGTGGAAATCATCTTGCGTGTCAGTTTGGGCTTGTGCATCACAGCAAAAATGTAATGATAGCTGCAGAAAATATTGGTTACGCACTTCTTGGCAAGATCAAGTATGCAGAGATTCGTGATTCAGTTATCATTGCCGCTGCATTACATGACTTAGGAAAGTGCGGTGATTATGGTAAGCAGATGTATGTTCCCAACATGATTAAGGACGGCAGACCTACCAAAGCAGAGCCTGAACAGAAATATAAGCAGTCTGAAAGCAAGCCGTTCAAGCGTAATCCGGCATTACTCCCACTTGACCATGCGACACGTAGTATTAAGTTAGCAACCCTTTTCATTGATCTGACAGAAGATGAAGAGTTTGCGATCAGATACCATGATGGTCTATATGAATCGGCAAATTACAGTGTAAAGGGAAATGAAACCCCATTATACCTGATTTTACATTATGCGGATTTATGGTCAAGCAGAGTGACAGAGGGTAGTACAGGAGAAGGGGGTGAGGAATAATGTTGAAGATTGAAATTAGCATCAGTGTAGATGAAGATGGACTTCCTGAGCACTATGGTTATTATGACGGTGTTGATGAAGCAAAGGATGCGTTAGAGTGTATCAGAAATGAATATGAAAGTGAGGAAAAATAATATGGCGCAGATGCTTTTAATTATGGGTGAATCAGGTACAGGAAAAAGTACCAGTATGAGACATTGCGACCCGGCAACAACTGCCGTTGTGAACCCGGTTGGTAAGCCGTTACCGTTCAAGGGTAAGTTTACAATGCTGAACAGTGAAGTTGAATCACGCAAGATTTGCAAGTTTATGAAGGAACAGGCTGCCGCCGGAAAGAAGTTGCTGGTGGTTGATGATTTCCAGTATATTCTTTCAGTTCCATATATGAACCGTATCAGGGAAAACGGTTGGGACAAATGGAATGACTTTGGTGCAAACTATTTTGAAATTATTGAGGTCTGCAAAGAACTTCCTGATGATGTTGTGGTTGCATATATGACCCATACAGAAACACTTGAAAACGGTGTGACCACAATTAAACTGATCGGAAAGTTGCTTCGTGAGAAAATTACCATTGAAGGACTTTTCACCATTGTTCTTAGAACAGGTGTAAATGAGGGTAAATATTATTTCTATACACAGAACAGCGGTAAGGATACTGTGAAGTCACCTATGGGAATGTTCCCGGCATACGCCATTGACAATGATCTGAATTACGTTGCTGATAAGATTCGCAACTTCTATGAAGTTGGAGAATACAAGACTGATGCAGAAATGAGTCAGGCTGACGTACAGGCTGCATCCAATCTTGAAAAGCCGGATGCAAACGGCAGAAGGGCAAGGGGTGCAAAAAAGACTACAGCCACAGCAATGCCGCCTACTGCAACAGAGGGTGTGGCACCAAAGACAGGTAGAACCCGTAAAAATCACGATGAAGTAGTTGCTGAAAACAATCAGAAAATGGCGGATTATATGAATAAGTGTGATGAAGTAGTTGCAGATGTCGCCGGTGATCGGGAGGGTGTACCATTTGATGAAGCAGTCGCAGTAACAGAAAACATTCCACAGCCGGAGTTAGAAACTCCACCAAGAAGAACCCGTAAGGAAAGAAAAGCTATTGAACAGTCTGAACCAGCTCAGGACGGTACAACAAATGTAGGATCCGAACAGTGGGTATGCACAGAAGATACCTATTTCTACATTCCAGCAGATGACAATTATGTTTTAAGACATACAGGGGAAATTGCACCGGAGGGGGCGGAAGTCATCAGTAAGGAAGAATTTGGCGAAGGTGTAAAGCGTTTGGCACAGACGGGCGACACTAAACCAGAAAACCTTATTGACGGGGGGATGAACCCGCTGGAAAGGGGCAGACGCACGAGAAGAAGTGCAGTACAGGCACAGCCTGATAATGCAGATACATCAGAAGTGGAGACAGCTGCACAGGCTGCTGAGCAGGAATCTGAACAGCAGACAGGCAGAACTCGCAGAGTAAGAAGAACACGTTAAGTAAGAAAGAGAGGTAAAAGAACATGAATAATCCTTTTGGGTTATCGGATGAACTGTTTGGTGCAATCCTTGCATCAGCAATCACAGGAGGAATGAAGAAACCCAATATGGCGGAATTCAAACAGGATACGCTGCTAGAGGAAGGGGCAAAAGCTGCAAAGAAAGTTTATGATTCCTATGTTGCAGTCGGATTCAATGAAGTCCAGGCGTTTGAGTTATTAAAGTTAGTATTAAGCAAATAAGAAAGGTTAAAAAGGTGAAAAATTATGGCAGTAGATTTCAGTGCATTTGACAACAAGGTTGATTTGGCAGCATTGCAGAAAGAGGTTGAAGAAGCAAAGGACACAGACTTTGCCGATGTGCCGGATGGTAAATATATCGTCAGCATTGAGAAGATGGAAATTAAGCTGACAAAGGCACAGGATAAGTTGATGTTTGCGGTTCAGTGCAAAATCAAGGAAGGTGAACAGGCAAATCGCATGATTTTCTTCAACAGGGTCATCAGCGGTAACAAGGTCAGCGAAACATGGAATGATGGAAGAGCAATCAAATCTGTCTGCACATGGGTAAATGGATTACTTGGTGAAGATGAAGAACCTGTTGAGTTTGTCAACTATGAAGATTTTGCGGGACAGATTCTTGATGTGTTCCAGTCCATTCAGAACAACATCGAAGTTGAAGTTACCTATGCAGCGAACAAGTTCAACCCTATCACTATCAATGAGGTTTTTGACCTGTAAAAATTTTTGTTGCAATGTGGATTGATAGTCCACATAATAGAATCAGGCGGTGGTGGGGTCACACCTTCCACCGCCATTTTCAGAAAGGGTGAACAGTAGTGATATTTTACGATTTTGAGGTTTTCAAGAAAGATTGGCTTGCAGTTTTCATTGATGTGACCCGTAAAACAGAACAGGTAATAGTAAATAACCCTGACGAATTAAAAGCCTTATATGAAGAAAATACAAGCAATATATGGGTAGGTTTTAATAACCGCCACTATGACCAGTACATTATGAAAGGTATTCTGTTGGGAATGAACCCAAAAAGAATCAATGACTGGATAATCTTAGAAAAAAGGGAAGGGTGGCAGTTTTCGTCAGTGTTTAATAAAGTACCGATGACAAACTATGATGTAATGCCGACCCCCCCAGTTGGATTGAAAACAATGGAAGGTTTTCTTGGTTCAAACATCAAGGAAACTGGCGTTCCTTTTGATATAAATAGAAAACTGACCAAGGCTGAAATTGAAGAAACAATTAAGTATTGTCGGCATGATGTGGAACAGACAATTAAGATTTTCCTTGAAAAAATAGATGAATTTAATGCGATGCATGGAATTGTTCAGGCTTTTCCGAACATGGTCAGCCTGTCAAATATAGGTGACAGTGAAGCAAGAATCACAGCAAAAGTCCTTGGGTGTGTAAAACAGGACTTCAAGGATGAATTTGATTATTTCTTCTTGCCTTGTTTAAGGCTGAACAAATACAAATATGTTCAGGATTGGTTTGAAGAAAAGAAAAAAGAAGCCTTGGCTATGGATTTACAGAATTGTGACAAATACGATAAAAAACTATGGTACAAGTCACAAAATCTTGACACTGTTGTTGCGGGTATACCACATTCATTCGGTTTTGGTGGTCTGCATGGTGCAGCAGAAACACCAATACATAAGACCGGGCAGATTCTTCATGTAGATGTGAATAATTATTACCCTTCAATGCTGATTGCTTGGGGACTGGTCACAAGGGTAGCCACTAATGACAATTATCATTTGGTATACAACACAAGGAAGTCAATGAAAGCAAAACAAATTGCGGCTGCAAAATCCGGGAATAAGGCAGAAGCCAAGAACTGGAAGAAAGCACAGTTACCCTATAAGAAAATGCTGAACGCACTTTCAGGTGGTATGAAGGATGAAACAAACCCGGCGTATGACCCAAGAAATAATAACTGTATGTGCATCAATGGTCAGCTTATGTTGCTTGACCTGATTGAACACCTTGAAGCAGTACCGGGATTTGAATTGATTCAGTCAAATACCGATGGTCTGATTATTTGGATTCCTGACACTGATGAAGCCTTTGAAATGGTAGATGATATTTGTTGGGAGTGGGAACAGCGTTGTTCAACAGACCAGTGTTCAATTCTTCTTGAACTGGATAATATTTCAGAAATTTATCAGAAGGATGTGAACAATTACCTTTGGGTTGGTGCTGATGGAAGTGTTGAAAGAATCGGTGCTTATGTGAAGGAACTGTCTGCAACAGACAATGACCTTCCTATTCTGAACAAAGCACTGGTTGAATACATGGTACATAAGACACCAGTGGAACAGACCATCAATCAGTGTGATGACCTGATTATGTTTCAGAAGATTGTCAAGCTGTCAGATAAGTATGATTGGGTGGAACATGAGCATTGCATACCATATATCAGTCATATAGGCAAAAGAACAGTCAAGACAGTATATGAATACCTGGATAAAGATAAATACACATATAAGTCATACAGAGTATTTGCATCCAACTGTTTAAATGACGGCAGATTGCTGAAACGAAAACAGGTAAAGTCCAAAGGTGAAAAATTCGGTAACACACCTGACCACTGCTTCATATTCAATGATTCAGTAGTTGGGGTAAAAACACCGCCTGAACTTGATAAGCAGTGGTACATAGATTTGGCAAAGAAGCGCTTGAAACAATTTGGCGTTGTAGTGTAACGCCGGGAAGGAAGGTTTTTCATGGATTTAGAGATCAGATATGAAGGTGGTTCAATGACAGTCCATCTTGAAGAGTTTCTTTCATGTCGTAGTATAACCAAGGTAAGGAAGCTGCTGAAAGTTATCAGAATCAGCTTCACACCTAAATGTGAACAGCAGATGAAAGAATTTATTCTGAACTGGCTTGAACAGTTTGAACAAAAGCAGTTAGAAAATGAACGATATATCACGGGATATGAGGAAAATGTGAAGTTCTATCAAAAGCAGTTAGACAACGCATTGTATAATCGCAACCAATACAAGAAATCAACACCGCTGAATAAGTCTGACGGGTGGGAACATTACAATACGTATGTCAAACAGTTCCGTCAGGAAATGCGGGAAATAAAAGCACTGTTACGTTCCCGGCAGTCTGATTTTGATAAAAACATCAGGAATAAGGAATTTTACAAGAAAGTGCTACAAATTATCACATAAGGTAGGTGAAAAGGATGCTTTATAAAGGTTATGTTGAAACTAAGGGTAAACAGAGCATTGAAAAGTTAAAAAACAGAACCAAGTGGAAAACCTATGAGGAAGTAAAAAAACTTAGTGGGTTTGGTGGAGTATTGGCAGATGACACCATCCTTATTGATATTGACGATTCTGAACAGTCTGAAATTTTAATGAATATCGTTGAGGATTTGCAGCTTGATTGTAAAGTCCTTTGCACAAGCAGGGGCAAACATTTTCTATTCAAAAACCACACCATAGCAAGGAACAGGACACACGTGCAACTTGCTGTTGGTCTGACTGCTGATATTAAGGTCGGAAGTAAGTTGTCTTATGAAGTTATCAAGATTGATGGTGAAGAACGGTTTTGTGAATGGGATATTGAAGAAGATGGAAAGTATCAGGAAGTTCCAAAGTGGTTGTTCCCGGTCAAGGCAACTGCTGAATTTGTGGATATGGATGCCGGGGATGGAAGAAATCAAGCATTATTCAATTATATCCTGACCCTGACAGCAAATGATTTCACAGTCGATGAAACAAGGGAATGTATCAGGATTCTGAACAAGTTTGTTCTGAAAGAACCGCTGTCTGATGAAGAACTGGAAGTGATTCTTAGGGATGAAGCATTTCAGAAACCAGTGTTTTTCATGGGGTTAACATTTCTGTTTGACAAGTTTGCAGTTTATATGAAGAACACCGCCCATGTGGTCAAAATCAATGGTCAGTTACATATATACAAAGACGGTATTTATACCAACGGGTACAAGGAAATTGAATCTGATATGATTCAGTACATCCCAAACCTGAAAAAGATGCAACGCCGGGAAGTGCTTGATTATATGGAACTGATTGTTGAAGAAAAGGAACAGTCAGATGCAAACCTGATTGCTTTTAATAATGGCATATATGACCTTGTAACCGGGGAACTGAAACCATTCAGCACTGACATTGTTATTACGAACAAAATACCTTGGGACTATAACCCGGATGCTTATTTTGAACTGGCAGACAAGACCCTGAACAAACTTGCTTGTGATGATGCAGCAATCAGGGCATTGTTGGAAGAATGTATTGGCTATTGCTTTTACAGAAGAAATGAACTGGGAAAGGCTTTCATCCTGACTGGTGACAAAAACAACGGTAAAAGTACCTTCTTGGATATAGTGAAAACAATCCTTGGTGATAAGAATATTTCAGCACTGGATTTGAAAGAACTTGGTGATAGGTTCAATACTTCAATGATGTTCGGAAAAATGGCAAATATAGGTGATGATATAGGGGATGACTTTCTTCAAGGTTCACAGGTCAGCATCTTCAAAAAGATTGTCACTGGTAACAGAATCAAAGCAGAACGGAAAGGACAAGACCCTTTTGAGTTCAACCCGTTTATTAAACTTTTGTTCAGTGCAAATGATATACCAAGAATGAAGGACAAGACCGGGGCGGTGCTTAGGCGTTTGGTTATTATTCCATTCAATGCCCGCTTTTCAAAATATTTGCCGGATGGTGTGACCATTGCCCCGGATTTTGACCCATTCATCAAGTACAAGCTGATTCAGAAGGAAAGCATCGAATACCTTATCAAGTTAGGTGTGGAAGGTCTGAAAAGGGTCATAACCAATAATGAATTTACCAAGTCAGAAAAGGTTCAGGGTCAGTTGGATGAATATGAAGAAGAAAATAACCCTATCATTGCATTTATTGCAGATTGTGGTGTTGACATGATTGAAAATGAACCAACGAATGAAGTATACAAGCGGTATCAGGTATTTTGTGCTGAAAATAGTATGCAACCTATGTCAAACATTGTATTCAGTAAGCAGATAAATAAAAGGCTTGATTTAGAAATTAGTATTGTCAAACTGAATGGTCAGACAAGAAGAATATTCAAAAAGAGATATTTTTTTTGTATTCGTGTGGACTATAAATCAACAGAAAGGTAAGGTGCAGAATGTGTCAGAGAAAATACAAATACTTGAATTGTTTGGCGGTATAGGTTCGCCAAGGGTAGCACTTAGAAACATAGGTGTTCCAATAAAATCTATTGACTATGTGGAAATTGATGAAAAGGCAGTCAGGTCATACAATGCAATGTTTGAAAAAGAACTTGACCATTCACCGCAGACAGTTGTGGGATGGAATCTTCAACCTGACATTTTAATTCATGGTTCACCTTGTCAGGATTTTAGTATTGCCGGGCATCAGGGAAAAGCAACAGCAGCAGAAGGAAGAATCAGCAAAGGAAAAGGTGCAGATGAAGGGTCAGGTACAAGGTCATCTTTGATGTGGGAAACAGTTCATATCATTGAACAGATGGGTGAGTGGAAACCAACGGTTGTTATTTGGGAGAATGTGAAAAATGTATTATCTAAGCACATGGTTCATAATTTCAATCGTTATCTGTCTTATATGGAAATGTTGGGGTATTCAAATAGTTATCGTGTTTTAGATGCACGTGATTATGGAATACCACAGGCAAGGGAAAGATGTTTCACTGTATCAGCTCTTGGGTCTGCCCCATTCAATTTTGACCTAATGCAGAAAAGACCAATGCAGAATATAAATGATTTTCTTGAAACTGGTGAAATTCCTGATTGCTATATGGTTACACAACTAAGTGTGTATAAGGCTATCGGAAAAAAGGGAATCAGGCGGGCAACCGTCATTGAAAATTATGCAAATACAATCACCACAAGACAAGATAGAACCCCGGCACAGGTCATTGACCTTGGCGGTGGAAGGTACAGGTATTTGACAGAACTGGAATGTTGGCGGTTGATGGGGTATTCAGATGATGATTTCTATGCAGCAGAATCAACTTGCAAAGTAGAGCATGGGAAAATGAACCGCACACTATACCATCAAGCCGGAAATTCCATAGTAGTCACTATTTTTGAAGCAATGTTTGAAGCAATGATTAAATGCGGAATTATAGAAAGGAAGGTTACAGACAAGTGAAAGGTGGAAGAAACATTGAAGGTTATACTGACCCAACTGCATCTATTGCAGTGGGTCAGGTGAGACGGGAAGAAAGTGAAGCTGACAAACGTGCTTATGATTTGGTGAAGGTGTTGAAGTTCATTATTCGTTCATGCGGTTTTGAACTGATTGAACGCATACAGTTGAAAGATACCAAATCAGGAAGGGAATACAAATGAAGCTGATTGAAAATAATGCCGGGATGTTTCCGGGTGAAACGTGTCATGTTCCTGTATGCAGTGTATGCGGATGCAAGAAACTATTTCATCAGGAAACTGGGAAGATGTTCAGACTGAACAAATGCCCGCAGTGTGGTCACATATTAAACTGGAACAACCAAAGAAAGGTAAAAGGTGGTAGTGATGGAAAATAAAATTATGCAGTTATTTATGGAAAAAGGTGAAGTTTCAATGAACAATGACATTTTCCCTATTCTGTTTGAAGAATTTGGAAATGCACCGTTGAATGAACAGACCTATGCAATGGCAAGTGATTTCATATCACAACAGTTGTATGCAGTATATGCAGCCGGAATCAATGTTGTTTGCACACCGCAGTTCATGGGAGTACCGCAGACAGGTACATTATTTGTGAATGATATTGTGTATAAGGTTGTGAAGTAGTGGTTGTGTAACTGTTGGTAACTGTTGGTAACTGTTGGTTACTGTTGGTTACTGTTGGTTACTGTTGGTTACTGTTATAAGTTACGGTTGAAACACTTGTAAACACTGGCGGTTATGGTTGGTTACGGTTGAAAGCAAATTCTATATAATGAATTTTTTTTATTATATCAATATGAATTATAAAAAAGTAAAAATATAGAGTATAAGGCGTAAACCGTAACCGTAACATACCGTAACCAATATAAAAATAAAGAGTTTTCTTGATTTTACGGTTACACTTAGAACCGTAACCATGAAAGGATGTGTGATAGATGAATGATAAAAAATTGACTGCAAAGCAGTATTTAGACCAGTTAAGGGTAATTGATACAAAAATCAATCAGAAAACGGAAGAACTTGCTGACCTGATGACTGCTGCAACCAGTACCGGGGCAATAGATTATTCAAAGGACAGGGTGCAGACCAGTCCACAGAACGCACAGGAAAATAGAATCTGCAAGTATGTTGACCTTGATGCTGAAATCAACAGGGAAATTGATGAATTTGTTGACATAAAGCACAGGGTTACAAAGGAAATTCAGGAATTGAATGTTGATTATTACATCAAGATTCTGTTCAAGGTATATGTGCAGTTTAAGACAGTGAAGGATGCAGCGAATGAAATAGGTCTGTCATATCAGTATGTGCGTGACCTACATAAAAAGGCACTGAAAGCCTTTGAAGAACTGCATACTGATTTGCATTATCTGACATAAAACCTACAACAGTATGCAAAATTCATACAGTTATGTATATTGATTTCACTTAATATAGCGTGTATAGTTAAGGTTGAAAATTTAGGGTTACAAATAACCGTTTAGGTTATTTGTAATCTTATTTTTTGCAAATTTTTTTGCCAAATACTGACCCCTGAAAGGTGCTAAAAACTCCTACTTTCAGGGGTTTTTGATTAGATTTTTGAAGGAAAGAAGGTGTTGTTGATGGCAAAAAAGGCAAAATTAACTGAAAAGCAGCAGCGTTTTGTTGATGAATACCTGATTGACCTGAACGCAACACAAGCGGCTATTCGTGCAGGATATTCAGTAAAAACAGCCAATGAACAGGGCAGTCAGAACTTAGCAAAACTTAGTATTCAACAGGCTATTGCTGAACAGATGGCAGAACGGTCAAAAAGAACCGGGGTCAATCAAGACAGGGTTGTGTTAGAACTTGCTCGCATTGCCTTTGTGAAAATGACCGATCTTGTTGATAGTCATGGGAGAATAAAGGATGATGCCGTAGAAGATGATCTTGCTTGTATCGAATCGGTAAAATACAAAAGCTCTGAATCAGATACAGGGTCAAGCATTGAACGTGAGGTGAAGATTTCACCAAAGCTGAAAGCACTGGAACTATTGGGTAAGCATTTGGGTATGTGGAATGACAAACTGGATGTGAATATTACACAGCCTATTGTCATCACTGGTGAAGATGCCCTTGAAGATTAAGGTGGTGATTTCCTATGGTGAAGAATAGGATTTCATCACAATATGTTTTTGGTTATCAGAGGTTCATACTGTACCCGGAAGATTACAAGGCCACAAAGTCAGGCAAGAAGAAAGTTTCACTGCCTGAATTAGTCGGCAAGAGTTACGGTACTTTTTGGCGTTGGAAGGGTAGATATAGAGTATGTAAGGGTTCACGTGCATCCAAGAAGTCAAAAACAACTGCACTTTGGTATATCACCAACATAATGAAATACCCGGATGCAAACGCCCTTGTTGTCAGGAAAACATTCAGAACACTGAAGGATTCCTGTTTCACAGAATTGAAATGGGCGATTCACCGCCTTGGTGTTGATGCTTTTTGGGAAATCAAGGAATCACCGCTTGAAATGACCTATAAACCAACGGGTCAGAAGATTTATTTCAGGGGTCTTGATGACCCGCTGAAAGTAACTTCCATCACAGTTGATGTTGGCTGCTTGTGTTGGATGTGGATTGAAGAAGCGTATGAAATCAGTTCAGAAGATGATTTCAATATGCTTGATGAATCAATTCGTGGCGCTGTCCCGGAAGGTTCAGGACTGTTCAAACAAATAACCCTTACATTGAACCCGTGGAATGAACACCACTGGATAAAGAAGCGGTTTTTTGATACCCCTGATGATGAAGTCCTTGCAATGACCACCAATTACAAGTGCAATGAATGGTTGGATAAGGCAGACTTGAAAGTCTTTGAAACCATGAAGAAGCAGAATCCAAGGCGTTACAAAGTGGCGGGTCTTGGTGATTGGGGTATCGTAGACGGTCTTGTTTATGAAAATTGGGAAGAAAAGGCTTTCAGCGTGGATGAAGTCAAGAAGATAACCGAAGTCAAGTCTGTATTCGGTCTTGACTTCGGTTATACAAATGATCCTTCTGCATTGTTTTGTGGATTTATCGACCAGTCAAACAAGACTATTTGGGTATTTGATGAAATGTATCAGCCGGGTATGAGTAATGAAGCCATTGCCGAACAGGTGCAGCGGATGGGGTATGTGAAAGAGAAGATCACAGCCGATTCAGCCGAACCAAAGAGTATTGACCGCTTGCGTGAACTGGGGCTGAAAGGAATTAGGAAAGCAAGGAAAGGTAAGGACAGCATAAACAATGGTATTGACTTCATTCAGGACTATCACATTATCATTCATCCAAGGTGCGTGAACTTTATTACTGAAATAAGCAATTATACTTGGGACACAGACACAAAAACAGGTAAGAAGCTGAACAGACCTATTGATGACTTCAATCATCTGATGGATGCAATGCGTTATGCGATTGAAAGCCTTATCAAAGGCGATGCGTTTAGTTTTGATTAAGAAGGTGAACTTTATGTTGATATTACAAATATTAACTTGTATAGGTGCATGGGTTGCATTTGGGATTCAGCTGTACATTTTTACTAAACAACGCAGAAAATAACAAATTAGTAACACAGACCCTTGGAAACATAGCGTTTTCAGGGGTTTTGATTATATTATGCAATGAAAGGGGTGAATGGAACAGTGTTCAGTTCCTTTGTGGATGCGATAACGCTAAAACTTAGCAATTTCATACTGGAAGGGGCAAAGTCACACATGACTGACTTGGAATTTCTTGAAAAAGAAATCCTTGCTTGGAAATGTTCACCCCGTAGAATGATGCAGATTAAAGGTTTTCTGTATTATGACGGTGACCATGATGTGATTCACCGCAAGCGTACAATGATAGGTGAGGACGGAAAACTTGAAGTAGTTGAGAACTTACCGAACAACCGCATTGTTGATAACCAGTATGCAAAGATGGTCAATCAGAAAGCCAATTACCTGTTCGGCAAACCGTTCACATTAAGCGGTGACAATGAACAGTACATTGAACTTCTGAAACAGGTCTTTGACAAGAAGTTCATGCGAACATTAAAGAGTGCGGGCAAGGCTGCATACAATGGCGGTATTGCTTGGCTATATCCGTTTTACAATGACCGGGGGGAATTTGCTTTCAGGCTTTTCCCCGCTTATGAGATTTTACCGTTTTGGAAAGATTCTGAACATACTGAACTTGATTTCTTTATCAGGTTGTATGTGTCGGTTGCCTATGACGGTACACAACGCAAGTACATTGAAAAGGTTGAATTGTATGATACAACAGGCGTTCACCTGTTCATCCTGGACGGTTCAAAACTGATACCTGATGTAGTGAACAATGAAACCGCTGACTTCCCGCACGTTACAATGACGGATGCAAACGGGAATGTGCAAATGTTCAACTGGCAGCGTGTCCCCCTGATTCCATTGAAAGCCAATGAACAGGAAACACCGCTGATTAAAAGAGTGAAGTCATTACAGGACGGTATCAATGTGATGTTGTCCGACTTTGAAAATAATATGCAAGAGGACGCAAGGAACACCATTTTGGTACTGAAAAACTATGACGGTACTGATTTGGGTGAGTTCAGAAAGAACCTTACAACCTTTGGTGCAGTCAAAGTCAGGTATGACGGTGACACAAAGGGTGGTGTTGAAACCCTTGAAATCACAGTCAACGCTGATAATTACAAGGTCATTGTGGAAATCTTCAAGAAAGCCTTGATTGAAAACGCAATGGGTTATGATGCCAAGGATGACAGACTTTCCGGCAATCCGAATCAGATGAACATTCAGTCAATGTATTCAGACATTGATACAGATGCCAATGATACAGAATCAGAAGCACAGGCAACAATGGATGATATTCTTTGGTTTGTGAATTGTCACCTTGCTAATTCAGGAATGGGTGACTTTGAAGGTCAGGAAAATGGTGTTGATGTAATATTCAACCGTGATATGCTGATGAATGAATCAGAAATCATTGACAACTGCACCAAGTCACAGGGTCTTATCTCTGATGAAACAATCATTGCTAATCACCCTTGGGTGGATGACCCACAGACTGAAATAGAACGCCTGAAAAAGCAGAAGGAAGAAGCACAACAGGAAATGCTTGCACAATATGACCCGTTTGGTAATATGCAAGGTCAGAACGGTCAGGCAGATCAGACACAACAGGAACAGGACACAGGCGGTCAAGGTGGTGGTGAATGATGAAAAGTTCAGACTACTGGAAAGAACGGTTTGAACAGGTTGAACAGTCACAACACAATCAGGGTATTCAGTGTTATGCCGATATTGAAAAGCAGTACCGACAGGCACAGAAAACACTTGAAGGTCAGATTTCTGCATGGTATCAGCGTTTTGCAGACAACAATAGGGTAACCCTGACAGAAGCAAAGCGGATGTTGACCGCAAAGGAACTTGCTGAACTGAAATGGGACATTCAGGACTATATCAGGTACGGTGAGGAAAACGCAATCAACGGTACTTGGGTGAAGCAGTTAGAGAACGCATCCGCAAGATTCCATATCAGCCGATTGGAAGCCTTGAAGTTGCAGACCCAACAGAGCATTGAAGTCCTGTTTGGGAATCAGCTTGATTCCATTGACAGTACAATGCGGGATGTTTACAAGTCCGGCTATTACCGCACCGCTTTTGAAATTCAGAAGGGCGTGGGTGTTGGTTGGAACTTTTCCACACTGGATGAAAAGCAGATCAGTAAGGTCATCAATAAACCTTGGGCTGCTGATGGTAAGAATTTCAGTGAAAGAATATGGGGTAACCGTCAGAAGTTGGTGAACGAACTGAACACCACCCTGACACAGAACATCATACTGGGGAAAGACCCACAGAAAGCCATTGATGACATTGCCAAGAAGATGAACACATCAAAGGTCAATGCCGGGCGGTTGGTTATGACAGAAGAAGCCTTTTTCAGCAGTGCAGCACAGAAAGATTGTTTTGCTGAACTGGATGTTGAAATGTATGAGATTGTGGCAACCCTTGATTCCCATACTTCTGAAATATGCCGGGAAATGGACGGCAAAGTTTTCCCTATGTCACAGTGGGAAGTTGGGGTCACAGCCCCACCTTTTCATGTGTGGTGCAGGACTACCACTGTCCCGGCATTTGAGGATGAATTTGACCTTGTTGGGGAAAGGGCAGCAAGGGGTGAGGATGGCAAGACATACTATGTACCCGCAAACATGAAATATGAGGACTGGCATAAGTCCTTTGTGGAAGGTGACAAGACTGGATTGCAAGAAGCAAGCCCGGGTGATACAATAAAGGCACAGGAAGAAGTGAAACAGGTTGCAGAAGAATTGAAGGTTGAAAATTTCTCTTCTTCCTTTACTGCAAAGGGGGAATTAAAGAACACACAGGCACTTGTTGACTATGTGAACAGTTTGGAAGGTGCAGATGCAAATGTGGTTGCCTTATTCAACCGCATGGGCAAACTGGAAAACATTGAAAGCAATGGAATCCCGTTCACAATATCCCATGCAAAGAACCACGCTGTTTCCATTTCGACTTATACCATGACCGGGAACATGGCAGAAGTAAAGCTGACGATACCAAAGTTGCAGGGTGACAACCTTGCGGGACAGGTGAACACAACGCTACATGAGGAAATGCACCTGATGGACTTATACGGCAGACAAGACCCGCAGAAATCAGGCAACTGGTTCAGCACGAGCAGGAAACCACTGGTTGATGTGTTCAAGCAGACTTCTGATTCCATGAGTGACGATGTTGTAAACCTGTTCAATGACTATAAGCAGGAGTACAGGAAGGTCAGGGATGAAGTCAACCGAAAATATGACCAACTGATTTCTGACCTGAACGATTCCATGTTCAACAGGACTTTTCAGGGTTCGTATAAAGATTACAAGAAGCAGTATAATAAACTGGTGGCTGCAAAGGATGCTGAACGTGATTATATGTCAAGGAATATCATGGGAGGTGGAATCGGAAATCTTCAAGATATTTATGATGCCCTTTCAGGCGGTGCTTTCCGGGATGCCGGAAAAGTGATATATGGTCATGGTTCATCATATTATCGGAATACAGAAAGCAGGGTTCATGAAACCATTGCAAACTATGCAGCATTGAGCGTGACAAGACCTGACGTGATTGCCCTGTTGCGGGCTGACAAGCCGGAACTGGTTGCTGAACTGGATGCAACCATTGCTGAACTTTTGAAGAAAGTGGGTGATTGACAATGACTGACCAGGAACTGATTGAAAAAGGGGTCAAGGTGCGGGAACTGTTCTCTGATGTGGATTTCCCGCCCATGCTGACACAGTTCTTTGATTTGGACAGTGACAGGCTGCTTGATGAAAAAATCGAAGTCCTGACAGCCTTGAAGGAAGGAAAGCAGATCTCCGACATACCGAACTTTTATGACATCTTGGAGTTATACCCCAAGGATGTCACACACTGGGATTGAAAACACCGTCATTTGGGCGGTGTTTTTCTTTGCCTAAAGTATCACTGGATTGATTTCAGCGGGCATATAAGGCTTATATGAGATTAGAAAGGGGGTTCAAGGGTACATGAAAACCAAGACTTAACAGAAAGGCAATGTGGTCTGAAATTATCTTCCAGTCATGGGTTAAATGGCAGCAGAGGAAGGCATCCGGCAACGGGTGCTTTTCTGTTTGTCGGGTTGGCAAGACAGAAAACCGAACAACCAAACAATCATGTGGGAGTAACCCCGTATAAAAACGTATTTGAAAGGACGGTATTGAAATGACAAGAAAACAGTTAGAGGATTTAGGGATTTCCAAGGAACAGGCTGACAGCATCATGAAAATCAATGGGGATGACATTGAAAATGCGAAGTCGGCATCTGCTGCTGAAATAAAGAACTTGCAGACAGAGGTCACAGGGCTGAAAACACAGGTGTCTGACCGTGACAAGCAGCTTGAAACGCTGAAAACCGCAGCGGGTGACAATGAAACCCTGACAAAGCAGATTGCAGACTTACAGGCTGAAAACACCAAGGTCAAGGAAACCCATGAATCCGAAATGAACCAGTTGAAAATTGATTTTGCGGTTGAAAAGGCACTGACAGGTGCAAAGGCAAAGAACATCAAGGCGGTCAAGGCTTTACTTGAACTTGAAGATGCCAAACTTGACAAGGACGGAAATGTCAGGGGACTGGCTGAACAGATTGAGAAACTGACAAGCGGTGATGACACCAAGTTCCTGTTTGAAGCACAGAAGCAGACCAAACAGCAGCAGAATTTCAAAGGTTTTCAGCCGGGAGCATCAGGGGAACAGAAACCGGGTGAGGGTGAAAAGGTCGATTTCTCAAAAATGAGTTATGACGAACTTACCGCTTACATGGAGGCAAACCTGGATGCACAGATTTAATTTGATGAAAGGAAGGTAATTGAAACATGGCAAAATTTGATGCTAAGAGTTTTAACGAAAAGGCGTTTGGTAAGTATATGAGTGCGGTTCCAAACGTAAAACTGAATAAGCTGCGTGAATCCCGTGCAGTAGTTGGTGATGCAAGGCTGCGAGATACCTTTGTAAATAATTCACAGACCGGTACTGTTTATGCAGTTCTACCGTTTTTTGGCCTGCTTTCTGGCACACCGCAGAACTATGATGGTGTTGACAACGTAACACCGGGTAAGACGGACACCTATGAACAGGGTGTTTTTACTTACGGCAGAATGAACGGTTGGACAGAAGCAGATTTCAGCTATGATGTGACTGGTGGCACTGATTTCATGGCAAACGTCAGAAATCAGATCAATGACTACTGGAACAGTGTGGATCAGGATGTTATCCTTGCAATATTAAAGGGGATCTTTGGTATGTCCGGCACTGGTACAGGTGCAATCAAGACTGCCAATGCCGCATTTGTTGATGCACATACCCTTGATATTAGTGCAAGTGGTACTGATGCAAAGACTGATGACACAATGAAGATGGATGCCACAACGTTGAACACTGCAATTCAGAAGGCTTGTGGTGATAACAAGCAGAAGTTCAAGTTGGTTTACTGTCACAGTGCGGTTGCAACCAACCTTGAAAATCTGAAGCTGCTCGCATACTTGAAATACACAGATGCTGATGGTATGGAGCGTGATCTTGAAATGGGTACTTGGAATGGCAGACTGGTAGTTATTGATGATTCCTTACCCGTTGAAGTAAAGAATGTAGGAAGTACAGGCGGGGATGTTTCCATCTATACAACCTATATTCTGGGTGAAGGCGCTATTGGTTTTGAAGATGTAGGTGCAAAAGTGCCTTATGAAATGGTACGTGATGCAAAGACAAGAGGCGGTGAAGATACGCTGATTTCCCGCAAACGTCACGCCGTTTCTGTTTCTGGTATCTCTTACCTGAAAGCATCGCAGGCAACCAATTCTCCTACTAACGCAGAGTTAGAGAATGGAAAGAACTGGTCACTGGTTGCATCTGATACCAAGGCCATTGAACACAAGGCAGTTCCGATTGCCCGCATCATGTCTCGTGGTTAAGCGATCGGAAAGGGTGATCACAATGTTTGATGTGGATACGGTAAAAAAACGGCTGAAATCTTTTGGTTACGAGTTCAAGGGAGAAGATGAATTTGCCTTGACCTTTTGCATTGAGAAAGTACGCAGTTCAATCCGAAATGAAATCAACTGGCCATATGTACCGGAAGGATTGGAACACATTGCTGTTGATATGGCAGTGGGTGAATTTCTGCTTGCGAAGAAAACCTTTGCACCGGTTGACCTTGAAATGTTTGATTTTGATTATGATTATGTAGTAAAGCAGATTCAGACAGGGGACACGAACACCGTTTTTGCAGTGGGTGAAGGTTCACTGACACCTGAACAAAGGCTGACCGCCTTCATCAATTACCTTTTATCCTATGGAAAGGCTGAATTTCATTCATTCAGGAGAATTCGATGGTGAAGGCAATTCAGGCGGCACAAAAGGCTGCAAGAAAGGCTATTGAAGTAACCTATTTTGGTACTTTGACAGTCACAGAAAGGAAAAAGGAAAAAGATGAAAGGTCAAAGCTGACAAAAGATGTTGAAGTGGTTGTTTTGGAAAATCAACCATGTAAATTGTCATTTGAAAAACTGCAAACTACTATTCAGTCAGATTCAGCAGCAACCATCACACAGGTGATAAAATTGTTTGTTTCCCCTGATATTTCAATCAATGCGGGTTCAAAGATCACTGTATCACAGGACAATGTGACTACTGATTACACTTGCAGCGGTGTCCCGGCAATATATCCGACACATCAGGAAATTATTCTTGAATTGTTCAAGGACTTTGCATAATGGGTAGAATGGGGAATTTCAACATTGATGGGTTGAAAAAGTTCAGGGATGAACTGAACAAGCTGCAAGACCCTGATAAATTTGTTGAAGCGTGTGCAAAGGAACTTGCTGCCCGTTTATTGCGGATGGTGGTGAAAAGAACCCCGGTGGGGGAATATCCAAAAAGTTCAGGAAAAAAAGGCGGTACTTTAAGGCGTGGGTGGACTGGTGAAAAAAGGTCATCTGCACAGAATTATGCGGATTCCCTGACCGTTCATCATTTTGGTGACACTTATGTCATTGAGATTGTGAACCCGGTTGAATACGCATCCTATGTTGAATATGGTCACAGAACCGCAAATCACAAGGGATGGGTCAAGGGTAAGTTTATGATGACCATATCTAAACAGGAACTTGAAAAGATTGCCCCGAAGGTGCTTGAAAACAAGATTAAAAAATATTTAGGGGGATGTTTGAAATGATAAATTCAATAATTGAAGCAATCAGCATTTCCCTGAATGAAGAATTTGGGGATGGCTATGAAACCCACATGGAAGAAATCAAGCAAGGTTTGAAAGAACCTTGTTTTTTTATTACTTGTCTGAACCCAACAACTGAACTGTTTCTTGGTAAGCGTTATTTCCGAACTAATCAGTTCTGCATACAGTATTTCCCTGAAACTAATGAAAAGCAAAGGGAATGTAATGGTGTGGCTGAAAGAATGTGGCAGTGTTTGGAGTACATCACAATCTATGGTGAGGATAAGCCAATCATGGAGACAAAGATGAAGTATGAAGTGGTTGACGGTGTTTTGAATTTCTTTGTGAATTATGACTGTTTTATCAAAAAGACAGAGCAGCAGACAACTATGGAAATTTTACGGGCAAGTACAGATGTGAAGGAAGGTGGTTAAAAATTGGCTACAAGGAAGAAGGTGGTGAATACGGAATTTGTTGAACAGTCTGAACCAAAGTTCAGTAAAGAACAGATTCTTGCGTCCGCCCGTTTTGCAAATAAAAGGGATTTGGTGACTGCCCTTCTTGATAAAGATAAAAGTTACACTTTAGAAACTGTTGACAATTTGATTGAAAAATATATGAAAGGGCTGGTGAAATAGTATGGCTTTAGGTGGTGGTACATTTACCGCACAGAATAAAGAACTTCCCGGTGCTTATATCAACTTTGTTTCAGCCGCATCCGCATCTGCCACACTGTCGGACAGAGGTGTTGCAACAATGCCACTTGAACTTGACTGGGGTATTGAAGGGGAAGTCTTTGAAGTAACCAATGAAGATTTTCAGAAAAAAAGCCTGGAACTTTTTGGTTATTCCTTTGATAATCCTAAAATGCTTGGTCTTAGTGATCTGTTTATGGGTGCTAAGACATTATACGCTTATCGCTTGAATGGTGGCGGTGTAAAGGCTTCAAACACATATGCAGAAGCAAAGTATTGCGGCGTGCGTGGTAATGATCTTAGGATTGTTATTCAGGCAAATTCAGACGAAAGTGAAAAGTTTGATGTTACAACCTACTTTGGTACGGTCAAAGTTGATACGCAGACAGTCGCAAAGGCTACTGAACTTGTGGCAAATGACTATGTGACATTCAAAGATACTGAGCTTTCTGTTATTGCCGGTACACCTTTGTCTGGTGGTACAAATGGCACCATTGACGGCACCGCACATCAGGCATATTTGGATAAGATTGAATCTTATACTTACAATACCATGGGGGCTGTAGTCACAGATGATACAACCAAGAAGTTATATGTGGCTTTCAATAAGCGTTTGCGTGATGAACTTGGTATTAAGTTCCAGTTGGTTGTTTATAATCTTGCTGCTGATTATATGGGCGTTATCAGCATCAAAAATAAGGTGGCGGATGTGGGAGTATCAGAGGCATCACTCGTGTACTGGGTGACTGGTGCGGAAAGTGGTTGTGCAGTCAATAAATCCTGTCAGAATAAGAAATATGACGGTGGTTTTACTGTAAACACTGACTATACGCAAAACGAGTTAAAAGCGGCGATTAAAGCAGGTGAGTTTACTTTCCACAAAGTCAACGGCGTGGTTCGTGTTCTTGAAGATATTAACACAATGGTGACTACTTCGGACAGTTGTGGGGATGTGTTCAAGGATAATCAGACCATTAGGGTTATTGATCAGCTGGGAAATGATGATGCAGTTCTGTTCAATACCAAGTATCTTGGGATTGTTCCAAATAATACATCCGGCAGAACTTCACTTTGGTCTGACCTTGTAAAAATCCGTACACAGTTACAGGAACTTGGCGCTATTGAAGGGTTCACTGATTCTGATGTATTGGTTGCACAGGGTGAATCTAAAAAGGCGGTTGTAGTCACATCTGCGATCACCGTTGTGAACGCTATGAGCAAACTTTATATGACAGTTACGGTTGCATAAGGAAGGGGTGAAATAAAATGTCAAATGTAACAATGAAGGCAAGGGACACGGTTGCGGCAAAACTGGCTGAATGTTTTATCACAATCGGTAGCAGAAGATACAACTTCATGCAGATGATTGATATGGAAGCAAAAGTCGAGAAAACCAAGACCACCGTTCCACGACTTGGTGCAATTATGGCCGGACATAAGTCATGTGGTATGGAAGGTACTTTTTCCGGTACGGCCCACTATAACCAGTCGGTTCTTCGTCAGGCATTGCTTGATTATAAGAATACTGGTGAGGATGTATATTTTGAAATGCAGATCACAAATGATGATCCAACCAGTGATGCGGGTAGACAGACGATCATTTTTTATGACTGCAATACCGATGGTGGCATCCTTGCAAAGTTTGATGCGGATGGTGAATATTTGGATGAAGAGATTGAAGGAACATTTGAGGATTTCTCAATGCCTGAATCTTTTGCAAATCTGACCGGATTTCTTACCAACTAAACAATGAAAAACCCTTTGTGTGAGTTTATATAACGCTCATATAAGGGGTTTTTGTTATTCAATGATAAACAGAAAGGGGACAAATAAAAATGTCAAAATTCAGTCGATTTATGAAAGTGAACAAAATCGCAAAGGCAAATGAAAAATATGCACCTACAACTACATTACAGGATGAAAACGGTGAACCGCTGAAATGGGAGTTCAAACAGATTACTTCCAAGGAAAATGAAGCATTGCGTGATTCCTGTACTATTGAAGTTCAGGTCAAGGGAAAACCTAACCTGTTCAGACCAAAGGTAAAAACCGCTGAATACCTTGCAAAGATGATTGTTGCATCAACTGTATACCCTGATCTTTATGACAAGGAATTGCAGGATTCATATGGTGTTATGACCCCGGAAGAATTACTTTATGCAATGGTTGACAATGCCGGTGAATATCAGGATTTTACTGTTTGGATGCAGAAATTTCAGGGATTTACCAAAAGTCTTGAAGAAAAGGTTGACGAAGCAAAAAACTCATAAATGAAGGGGATAGTGAAGCAAATTTTGCTTATTATGCCCTTCATAAACTTCATATTTTACCAAGTCAATTCTTGGAAATGGAAGAGCAGGAAAAAGCATTTGTTATAGCAGCAATAGAAATCAAAGCTGAAAACGATAAGAAGGAAAAGAAAAAAGCAGAAAACAAAGCAAAGAAAAAGCACTAAGAAAGGTAGGTGAAAAGAGGTGGCATCAATTCAGACCGGTATTGAATTAAATGACCAATTTTCAGGAGTTATCTATGGAATAATCAATGCGGTCAATCTCACTGTTTCGACAATGGAAGATATGCAGCATACCATGAATGCAGACATGGATACATCAGGCATTGAAGCTGTGCGTGATGAAATCAATCAAGCTGCAGCTGCAATGGATGAGCTGAACGCTGTAATGCAGAATCAACCATTGATTAACACTGACCCATTTGTACCCTCAACACCTCCTGAACCGGCCAAGGTACCGTCTCTACCTGAACAGTCACGCGCTCCTCCAGACCCGGTCAAAATTCCAGTCACATGGAATACCGACAGTCTGGAAGTATTTACAGGTTCAGGGATTGAACGATTTCAGCAAGAAGTTCAGAGTACAAATAGTATGTTAGAACAGTTGAGCGGTACACAGAATGCGATTGCAAGACAGGCATACAATACAGATCTGTTCCCACCTGAAGCATTTCAGAATTTGAACAGGCTGGCAACTCGAATCGATTTAGTCCGTGACCGTATCCAACAGATTGAAAACAATCCCGTAAACATTGGGATAGATACTGCAAATGCAGAACTTGAACAGTTGCGTTCCCGTTTAAATCAAGCAGTTCTGGAACAAAATGAACTGAATACAGCAATGCAGAATATGGATGTTTCTGCTGCAAATGCCGCTTATTTGCATCTGTCACAGACAATAAGTGGAACAGAACGCTATATCAGGGATAATGTTGATGAACAGGGACGTTTCAATCAGGAAATTTCAAGCGGTACACAACAGGCAAATGAACTGACCAACACCATCAAAAGGGTGGCGGCAGCCTATGTCAGCATTCAGGGTGTTGGAAATGTATTAAATATTTCAGATGAACTTGTTCAGACCACATCACGATTGAACATGATGAATGACGGTGTGCAGAGTACACAAGAACTTGTCAACATGGTATATGCCGCCGCACAGGATGCACGTGGTTCATTTTCTGAAATGGCGGATGTGGTTGCAAGGTTCGGTAATAATGCTGGGGATGCGTTCAGTAGTTCAGAAGAAGTGGTCGCATTTGCGGATTTGGTTCAAAAACAGATGACGATTGCCGGAGCGGGTACACAAGAAGCATCAAACGCAATGTTGCAGTTATCGCAGGCGCTTGGATCTGGTGTACTGCGAGGGGATGAATTGAACAGCATCTTTGAACAGGCCCCCAATCTGATTCAGTCTATTGCTGATTATTTACAAGTGCCTATTGGTGAAATCCGTGATATGGCATCAGAAGGTGAACTTTCAGCCGATGTTGTGAAGGCTGCAATTTTTGCAAGTGCGGATGAAATCAATACCAAGTTTGAAGAAATGCCTATGACTTGGGGGCAGGTTTGGCAGTCTATGAAGAACACAGCACTGATTGCCTTTCAACCTGTACTTCAAAGATTGAACGATATAGCCGACAGTGACGCATTTCAGACATTCGCAAACGGTGTTATTGAAGCAATGGCAACCCTTGCCAATATTATACTGAATATTTTTGATTTAATCGGTACAGTAGGCGGATTTATCGCTGATAATTGGTCAATCATCAGTCCTATTGTATATGGGGTTATCGGTGCGTTAGCTGTATATGCGGCCTATCTTGGTATTCTGAAAGGTATTGAACTAGCGTCAGCGGCAGCAAGCACAATTTATGCATTGGCAATGTCTGCAAAGGTTGCAGTAATGGCAGCAGCTACAGGGCAGACCATGGCGGCAACTGCTGCACAAATGGGATACAATGGGGCTTTATATGCGTGTCCTATTGTATGGATTATCATGTTGATTATCGCACTTATTGCAATTATTTTTGCGGTGTGTAATGCCATTGCAAAGATGACAGGTATTGCAAATTCGGGATTTGGTGTAATTACCGGTGGTGTGAATGTAGTAATTCAGTTTTTCAAAAATTTGGGTCTGACCGTTGCCAATATTGCTTTAGGTATTGGAAATGCTATTGCAGCGCTTGCGTCCAACATAGTGACGGCGTTCCATAACGCAATCAGTAATGTTCAATCTTGGTTTTACAATTTGATGTCAACTGCATTATCTGTTATTGATAGCATCTGTGCCGCATTGAACAAACTTCCTTTTGTAGAATTTGATTATTCCGGCATTTCATCCGCTGCGGATGATTACGCAGCAAAGGCAAGTGAGGCGGCTGGGAATAAAGAAGATTACACCAGTATTTCAGATGCTTTCAGTGAAGGGTTCAACACGTTTGATGCCTTTCAAGACGATTGGATTTCTGATGCATTTAATGCCGGTGCTTCTTGGGGGGACGGTATTGCGGATGCAGTCAGTAATTTCAGCTTGTCGGATATTTTTGGAAGTACAGACATTCCGAACCCACAAGACTATGTGTCCGGGTTTAATGATGCGATCGCAGATTCAGGGGTTGGTGATAATCTTGGAAACATTGCTGATAACACGGGGGCAATCAAGGATTCCTTGGAAATATCAGAAGAAGATTTGAAGTATTTACGTGATATTGCTGAACAGGAAACTGTAAACAGGTACACAGTTGCAGAAATCACGATTGATCAGTCAGGTATGCAGAATAACATCAATAGTGGTGACGATATTGACGGATTTATGACTAAACTGACAGATTCAGTGAATGAAGCTGTTGATAATATGACGGAAGGGGTGCATGAGTAATTGGCAAAAAGTGGATATGATGTGTATTTTGACAAGTGTCTTTTACCTGTCACTCCCGAAAAAATCAGTATCAAAATCAATGGTAACAATAAAACAGTCAACCTGATAAATGACGGTGAAATCAATATCCTGAAAAAAACAGGGTTGACCGACATTGAGTTTGAAGCAGAGATCCCGCAAGTGAAACAACCTTATGCAGTGTATAAGTCAGGTTTCAAAGGTGCGGGATATTTCTTTGACATTTTTGAAGGGTTGAAAACAGGAAAAAAGCCGTTCCAATTCATTGTATGCAGAAGAACACCAGTAGGAAAGAAACTGCTGAACACAAATATGAAGGTTTCTTTGGAAGATTACAAAATCACAGAAGATGCAAAGAACGGTTTTGATTTTAAGGTGAAGTTCGATCTGAAACAGTACCGGGAGTATGGGACAAAAACAGTCAACATCAAAATTGTAGAATCTAAGCCGAAAGCAAGTGCAGAACCCAAGCGGGAAACCAACAATTCCCCAGCCCCGGTAGCGGCGCAAACCTATACGGTTGTGCGTGGTGATTGTTTATGGAACATTGCAAAACGGTTTTACGGTAGCGGTGCAAAGTACACTATAATTTATGATGCAAATAGAGGTGTTATTGGTGGAAATCCCAACCTAATTAAGCCGGGGCAAGTATTGACCATTCCGGCAATGTAAGAAAGGAGTGTTTGTTTAATGTATGTTGAACTACTGGTTGGTAATGAATCAGGAGCCAAAGTATATCAACCTGCTGTTCAGGAAGGTATTGAATGGTCGACAGAACGTAAAAATACCCCCGGCAAACTGGTTTTCAAAGTCCTGTATGATGACATTCTTGACTTTTCAGAAGGTAGTCCCGTCAGGATGAGAGTAGACGGTGACAATGTTTTCTTTGGTTTTGTGTTCAAGCAACAGAGAAACAAGGACAAAATCATTACAGTTACCGCTTACGATCAGTTGCGGTACTTAAAAAACAAAGATACCAAAGTCTATGAAGATAAAACGGCATCACAGTTTGTCAAAATGGTGGCAGATGATTATGCCTTGAATCTTGGTATACTGGATGATACCAGGTATGTTATTGAATCAAGGGTTGAAGAAAATACTTCAATGTTTGAAATGATTGCAAATGCTCTTGATCTTACACTGACTAATACCGGGGAAATGTATGTTTTGTATGATAACTTTGGAAAACTGACTTTGCAAAGCTTATCATCTATGTACGTGGGTGTTCCGGGTGCCTACCTGATGATTGATGAAGAAACAGGAGAGAATTTTGACTATACTTCATCTATTGATGAAAGCACATATAACAAAATCAAACTGACTTATGACAATGAGGATACAGGAAAACGTGAAGTGTATGTTACACAGGATTCTTCCAATATCAATAAGTGGGGAATCTTACAATACTATGATACATTGCAGAAGGGTGAAAACGGTCAGGCCAAGGCAGATGCCCTTTTGAAACTGTATAACAAAAAGAGCCGCAATCTTAGAATTACCAACGCATTAGGTGACAACCGGGTGCGTGCAGGTTCTATGATTGTTATTAACCTTGACCTTGGCGACATAAAAGTGAAGAACTGGATGCTTGTTGAAAAATGCAAGCACACCTACAAGGAAAATGAGCATTGGATGGATTTGACACTTAGAGGGGGTGAATTTATTGCCTGATGCAAATGAATTTGTTGATACATTGAAAAGGTCGGCCATTGAAGCCGTTGAAGCAGCGAAACCCATGAATGTCTATTTTGGTGAAGTGATAAGCGCTTCACCGCTGAAAATCAATATTGAACAGAAAATGATTCTTGGTGAAAAACAGTTAATTCTTTCAAGGAATGTAACCAATTTCAAAACCAAGATCACAGCGGGGAATATTCAGAATTACTACTATACAGGCGGTATAGATTCAGGAACAGCACCCGTTTCTCCTTCACACATTCATGCTGTCGGAACTATTGAGATCACTGTACATAACGGCTTGGCTGTCGGTGATAAGGTTATTGTTTTAAGGCAGCAAAAAGGTCAAAAATTTATTGTTATGGATAGGGTAATAGTATGATTCCTTCAACAGTCGGTTTTCTTGACCAAAATTTTGAAATTGAAACACAGCCAAGCCTTACCTACAAAATGGATTTAGATGGTGATTCTATACGTGGTCTTGTGGATGAACAGGATGCCATGAAGCAAATGATATTCAGGACGTTGCAAACAGAACGGTATCAGTACATTATATATCCGTGGTATTACGGTATTGAGACATTTGATCTGTATGGTGAGCCTGTCACTTGGGTTTGTCCTGAATTGGAGCGCAGGATTAGTGAAGCATTAACCATTGATGAAAGAATTACAGGCGTGGCCGACTTTGAATTTGACATTACAGTCAAAGGTATGGTTCATGTCTATTTTACTGTAAAAACAATTTACGGTGATATTAAAGCAGACAAGGAGGTGGGGATTTAGAATGTATGAAGATCAGACATATGAAGTCATTCTTGATAGAATGCTGAATCGTGTATCTGACAAGTTAGATAAAAGACCATCATCGCCGATTTATGATCTGCACAGTGCAAGTGCTATTGAATTTCAGATTTTATATATTGAGTTGGAATATCTGATAAAAAATTCATATAGTGATACCGCTGCAAGGGAATTTCTGATCTTGCTTGCAAAGGACAGGGGACTTTCACCTGAACCCGCAACAAAAGCCATTCTAAAAGGTGAGTTTACACCAACGAATGTTAATGTGACAGGTAAGCGTTTCAATATTGGTGAAATGAACTATATTGTGACAGAGCAGATTGCGCTTGGACAGTACCAGGTTCAGTGTGAAACAGAAGGAACCATTGGTAATCAGTATCTTGGCGATATGATACCAATAGAATACATTGCTGGATTGCAAACTGCAACATTGACGGAAGTTCTTATTCCAGGAGAGGATGAAGAAGATACAGAAATATTGCGGCAACGATATCTTGACAGTTTCAATGCACAATCATTTGGGGGCAATAAGGCAGCTTATATTGAGGCGGTAAAGAAGATCAGCGGTGTTGGTGATCTGAAGGTTACACGGGTATGGAATGGAGATATTCACCCAACGGATATGATACCAAGTGAAGAAGTTACTTCTTGGTATAACTCTGTGATTGACGAAGTGGATGCAGAGGTTGCAACATGGCTTTCTGCTGTTTATATGGCCTCATTTGAGAAGAAATTGACTGTAGGCGGTACAGTTCTTATAACGGTTGTTAATTCCTTGGATTTTGGCAAGGCGTCAGATACTCTGATTAAACAGATTCAGACTATCATTGATCCAGATGAAAGTGCTGGAGAAGGGTATGGACTTGCCCCTATTGGTCATGTAGTTAAAGTGAAAAGCGCCGAACCTATTCAAGTGTATATAAGAACAACGGTGACTTTTGATGAGGGTTATAACTGGTCAAATACTAAGACCGCGATAGAAGAAGCTGTTGATGTGTATTTGTTGGAATTAAGAAAAAGTTGGTCAAATAGTGTAAGCATTATTGTCAGGGTCAGTCAGATTGAAACAAGGATTCTTGGTGTGAAAGGGGTTCTTGATGTGACAGACACAAAAATAAATGACAGTACAAATAATCTGACTTTGACCAAATACCAGATTCCGGTGTTAGGGGGTGTTTCGACATGATAAGAGATGTTGACCTTGTTTCTTATTTACCATCTTTTATGCAGGCTTACAAAGAACCAGTTGCCGCACTGGAAACAGAAAACCCAGAATTTCAGACGATTTGGAAAGCAGTGGATCAGGTGTTTTACAATAGATTTATTTCTACTGCTAATGAATATGGCATATCAAGATTTGAAAAAATGCTTAATATTTACCCAGCCTCAGGAGACACCCTAGAGGCACGTAGAAAGAGGATTCAGGTTCGTTGGTTAAATACATCACCTTATACAATGGACTCTTTGAAAGATTCATTATTTAAACTGTATGGGAAGAATTATTCTGTTTCTGATAATTTTAATGAAGGATATGTCTTAATGGTCACGTTGTATTTTTTACCTGAATGTGAAGATACAGAAGTAAATGATATGTTGGAAAGGATGGTTCCGCAAAATATTATTCTAAAAATAATTTATGAAAACCCATTAGAAGGAAAAATCTTTGCGGGTGGGACTTTAAACACAGCAGATATTACAACAATAAGGCAGGTGATATAAATGGCATGGAGTGGATTGACGTTAACTGTAGACGGAAGGCAAGCTTTGACGGATGCTCAGATGTCAAATGTGATAAACTTTAAAGCGATTGTAATTGGCGATGGAGCACCACCTACAAACTTTAATACTCAAAAATCATTAGTGCATCAGCTATATGAAATTACAGACATTGATGTTGAAGCATCGGAAGAAGGGTGTACTATTACAGGGGATTTCCCCATAGTGGATTATGATTATTATTTTAAAGAAATTGGATTGTTAGTCACAACAAACAATGGGGATAAATTATACGTTTATGATAACTGTGGAGATGATGCGCAATACATTGTATCTACAACCGGGGTAGAAACAAATAGAAAAAGAATAAGACTTTCTTTAATAATTTCTAATGTGGCAGAAATTACGGTATCAACCCCAAGCATCTTGTATGTGGATTATGCAACCTATAAAAAGGATTTGTCAAAATTGGTTCATAATGACGGAGGGGATATTTCAAAGACAATATCATCTGTGACAGAGCCGAGTGATGATGTTAAATATCCAGAAATCCCCTCATCAAATGGAGTTGTCAATATAATCTTAGGTAATTTGACGAGGTGGGTGAAATCTTTAAAATTGGATAAGGTAGATTCCATTGGCGGTGACACCGCGGACACTCTGGTTTCTGCCTTTGATGCATCATCAGACAGTTTCCCGGTACCGGCCGCAAAAGAAAAGGCCCGGACACGCTGGGGGAAGATGAAGAAGTTTACGGAAGATTTTAAGAATTGGATGACCGGCGTCTGCCTGATCGGACAGATCGTAAACAACTGTGTTACTGACCGGACAGATCTGCCCCTGTCGGCGGCTCAGGGAAAGGTATTGATGGATCTTTATACTGTGCTCAATACCAA
>PPYE01776780.1_pt1 | contig 30257 bp, 19 predicted proteins | sample 1559881 | NCBI WGS metagenome assembly PPYE01 (sample SAMN08240022, study PRJNA423297) | Human gut metagenome, whole genome shotgun sequencing project. | reverse complement strand
GTTTCCTCGGAGGAAATGCCAGTCCCTTTAAAAGGAACGGTCGTTTCCATTAAAAGGAACGCCCGTTCCCTCACCGGGAAACGACAGGTTCCATTATAAGAAATGATAGGAAGCATTAACTCATTTATTGATCAATAATACATGAGTTATCAGTCTTTAATACCTGATTTCTCAACTATTAATAGCTTAAAAATCAAACGTTAATAGTTGACACATCAGATATTAACATCCTGTATACCAAAAGATAACATTACAAAAACGATATTAATCAAGACGAGATAGAGTGAGAGCAACCGTTTGCTCTCATACTTGCCACCACGCTTGCTACCACCCCTAAAACATCGATGAATAAAGGGATACAGATGAATAGTTAGAGCATGAGAGCAAAACTGTTATCTAATTCCTTATGGTGCGAACAGAAAAAAGGGACTCTTTTTATAAGAAAAAAAGAGAAATCACTGTTATGTGAGACACTGTCCACAAACTATTCGAAATTCTTTCGATAAGTACATCCATTTCTCCATTCCGAACATCCGTAAGCTGTCTTCCCTTTAATGATGGTTCCCTTACCACAAACCGGACACGGTTGTCCGACAAAAGTATCTGCATTACCTGTAGCCGGAGCAGAGGCAGGAGCAGAAGGAATCGAAGCAGGAGACGGAGAAGATGCAGGAACTTTCGATTCTGCTTTCGCCTTCTTTTCTTTGGGAGCACTTGCTTTACGCTCACGCTTCTTAGGTTCTTTCTTTGCCTTTTCTTCCGTTTGGGCAACTGCCTCCTGAATAGTGATACGTCGGTTCGTATTATCTGAAAGTACGCTCATCACGATTTCAGATACCATTTGCTTCAGTTCTTCGAGGAATTGACGGGCATCGTAAGTCTTCTTTTCAATCTCACGTAGTTTCTTTTCCCATATACCGGTCAGTTCCGCAGATTTCAGCAATTCTTCGTGGATGATCTGTACCAGTTCCACTCCCGTAGGGGTGGCTATCAGGTTCTTTCTTTCCTTGCGGATATAGTTTCGCTTGAACAACGTCTCGATAATGGCGGCACGGGTAGACGGCCGGCCGATACCATTCTCCTTCAGAGCATCACGGAGTTCGTCATTATCCACCAACTTTCCGGCTGTTTCCATCGCACGAAGCAATGTTGCTTCCGTATAAGGTCTGGGCGGTTGCGTCCACTTCTCATTCAAGTCCGGAACATGAGGACCACTTTCCCCCTTGACAAAAGCAGGAAGTACATTTTCATCCTCTTCCTCTTTTTCTTCGGAAGTATCTTTCACATCTTTGGCAAAAACGACACGCCATCCCGGCTCCAGAATCTGTTTGCCGGTTACTTTAAATTCTATCTTGTCCACTTCACCCATCACGGTAGTGGTAGAAATCTTACAATCGGGATAGAACACCGCTATAAAACGACGGGCTATCAGGTCATAGACACGACGTTCCATATCCGTCAGATTCTGTGCATAAACGCCTGTAGGGATAATGGCATGGTGATCTGTTACCTTCGAATTATCAAATACCTTTTTCGATTTAGGCAATGAAGCACCTGCCAAAGGAGCAGTCAGCACCTCATAGTCCCGAAGGCCTTTCAATATTCCGGGACACTTCGGATAAATATCGTCACTCAGGAAAGTGGTATCGACACGCGGATAAGTAGCCACTTTCTTTTCATAAAGCGACTGAATCAGCTTCAGCGTTTCATCAGCGGAATAGGCAAACTTCTTATTACACTCTACCTGAAGGGAAGTCAGGTCGAACAGACGCGGAGCATATTCCTTTCCATCCTTCTTGCCGACATTGGTGACAATGAACGGAAGGTCTTTTATGCGTTCCACCAGCGCTTCTCCCTCCTCCCGGTTGGCGATAGGGTCGATGCCGGGATTGTCTATCTTCTTCTTTCCGCCACTCTTTTCTTCTTCCGCAGCAATTTCTTCATCGCTTTTACGGATCAGAGCAGAAAAGGTGGTATCACGATAATTTGTTTTCAGTTCCCAGTATTGTTTCGGCTGGAAGTTGGCGATCTCCAGTTGGCGGTTGACAATCAATGCCAGCGTAGGAGTCTGCACACGGCCGATGGAAAGCACTTGTTTGTTCTGACCGTATTTGATAGTATAAAGACGGGTAGCATTCATTCCCAGCAACCAGTCGCCCATTGCACGGGAAAGTCCCGCTTCATACAGTGATTGAAAGTCGGACTGATCCTTTAGTTTGGCAAATCCTTCGCGGATCGCCTCTTCTGTCAGCGAAGAAATCCAAAGACGTTTCACCGGACAGCGGGCACCTGCCTTCTGCATCACCCAACGCTGGATCAATTCTCCTTCTTGGCCGGCATCACCGCAGTTGATGATTTCATCTGCATTCTGCATCAGTCCCTCGATAATGTGAAACTGCTTTTCGTAAGTAGGGTTCTCTATCAGCTTGATGCCGAACCGTGGTGGAATCATCGGTAAGCTACCCAAGTTCCATGATTTCCAGTTAGGGGTGTATTCATGCGGCTCTTTCAAGGTACAAAGATGACCGAATGTCCAGGTTACCTGGTATCCGTTTCCTTCTATATACCCTTCTTTTCTTGTATGAGCGCCGAGTACTTCGGCTATATCACGTGCTACAGACGGCTTTTCGGCTATGCAAACTATCATTTTTTCTCTTCTTGTTTTTATACTAACAGTCTACAAAGTTACATGATTATTTCTCACTGACCGCATAAAGACGAAAAAAACAGTAGCATGACTCATTTACGATAGCCCCCGTACAATGACTTTCGGGTCATCATACGAGGGCTTCCGGATATTACCAGTCTTTCTTAAACGCATAATAATCTGCTGCCGCCTTTCTAGTTTCCATATTGGAACTCCACATATAGGAACCGTCACCTATCATTTCCGGGTCGGGATTCATATCATACAGCATCATGGTGGCATACATCATTGTACCCACTACCACGCCTTCTTTTCCATAATCCATATATGGCATATCACCAAAAACATAGAATTTATTGTTGATCACCGTTTCTCCGTCGCACAACATCATCAACTTTTCATCGACTTCCATCATCTCATCTTCAGGCAATTCCATCATTTCCGGTATAAAGACCGAGGCATACTTTTCCATCGGTATACCAAGTATCGGTTTCAATTCCGCATCTGCGGCATAAGGATTCAAAAAGTCGGTGAGCGAGCTCCAAGCATAATCCAGATAGCCTCCGGCACGTATCCCTGCCTGTTCTTCACAAAGAGACTGAGTCGTTTCACGCGTATCGACCATCGTCAACAATTTGTCGGGCATGCCCGTTTTCAATGCTTTTATCAACTTAGCATACGAGGTATCGTTGACAGGGGATGCTCCTTCCTTTTCGTAGCCGGCTCCTTCATCCCACAAGTTCACCCCGTCCAGTTTGAAAGTGGCGACAGCGGCTTTCACCTGTGCGACAAAGTCATTGATCTGACCATCCGACAGATTGGCAAATCCCAGACCGGTACCTCCACCTTTGATTACCAGACAGACTTTCATTCCGGTCTGCCTCAACGGCTGAAGATAGCGTGCATTGTTTTTCAGGACATGCTCCATATCCAGCGTATACGTCAGCATGGCACGCCCTTGCGTCTGTGTCAGAAAAGCTGTGCGGACGTTTACTATATCTATGGTAGGACATCGCAGTACCAATTCTTCTGTCCACGGGTTAAAATAGAACTTGCTCACTGTAGATATATACTGGTCGGCTATCAGTGGATTCATGACTTCCGTATCTACATAAGCAACAGCCAAAAACTGCTTTCCTTCACGTGACGGAGGCACGATCGCAGAAATGATATATTCTATCTTTCCATACATTTCACCTGTCGCTACATCCGTAGCAAAAAATGGGAACAAAACATCCTCTCGCCCGAGATTTTCATTTTTAAAAAGGAGTTTAACTTTCGCAGACTGACGTTCACCGGCAGCAATAGTCACAGTCGTCTCACGCCCTCCGTTTATCAGGAAGTTATCGGCCAAAGGAATGGATATTCCCTCTATTGGATCGACAGCGTTGGCGGATACCGTCATATTATGCTCTTTCTTGAAATCTATTACATACTGCATGGCATACGGCGATACATATCCGCCTTCGTCCGGTTCCAGATAACGTTCATCCATTGCGATTTTCAGTGTCAGATCCTTTTCTGCCGGCTTGCTCAAAACAAAACAGACTTCATCTTCGACTCCTGCATCGGTCATACCCCGATTTTCTTGTTCCGAACTCCCCGCTATAAGTTGTATGATCGCATTTCCCGGCGAAGTGGTACTATTAAAATACCCCAAGCTTGTTACTGTTTCTTCCGGCACGGTCGACTTGTCGTGTCCGACATCGGGATTAAGCAGTGCAGCGTCTTCCTCACAAGCGGTCATCACCGACAGAAGTAACATTCCGACTCCTATATATGATAATATTCGTTTCATAATTATGTTGAGTTAATTAGGTTATTGTTCTTGATTCACTTTAGGCACTTCGATTCCGCTAGGCCATAGTTCCGCATCGGTCTTGGGATATGTCTCCACGTGCGTTGCATCTTTCCAGTAAGGAATCACTTTCGCATCATTTCCATTGCCTGTACGGTCGGCAATGGTCATTCCTGTGCCTTCGTCAAACTTCCAGTATGCACACAGGTTCGCTTCGGACTGCGGTTCGGGAATATCATACATATTCTTGTAGATTTCCTCCTGTGTCCGTGCTACCTTCCAGATACGGGCTTCGCAGATTTCTCCATCCAGATGACGGCTCGGATCACTCGACTCTCCGTAAGAACGTCCGAAGTAGAAATTGAAATCACCTCCGTTACCAAATTCATTATCCGCTGCCTTATCTCCCAGATTAAGAGTGGTCAGGTCGGACTTTCCATGATTGTTATCTATGTGCTGTAACTGTCCGTTTACATAGAAACAGATGGTCTTTGCTGCCAAATCCCATGTCAGGGCTATGTGATACCATTCTCCGGCCGTCAGTTGTTTGCGCTTGTCCTCACCGGGGAATTTGCCTACCGGCGTCTGCACTTGCAGCTGCTGGCGCGGGAAACTGGAATCACCAAAACGCATACATAAATATTGTTCGATTCCCATAATAGAGGAAATCTCTTTCTCAAACTGATTGACCCGAACGATTACTTCCATCGTAATAGCAGTCATATTATTTACCACATCGGCTGTCGGACTCCCCTTGTCGAATCCGGGAACAGCCACATATACATTTTTCAGATTGATGGCAGTAGTAATGGCACTCGACCGCCGGACCAGATAGTACATAGTACGAGAGCCGTTCATCAGTCCTACTTCATTCACTCCTTCGATAGTCAACGGACAAATATAGGTCGCGTCAATTTCCAGTTCATCCAGTCCGGTGAATTGGATAGCCGCTTCCGATGAAGTCGTTTTTCCTGCCGGAATGGTGACGGCTTCTGCTGTCAGCTTATAATGCCTGGCGGGCAATACTTCATACTGAGTATCATTCTTTGCATTGTACGCATCTGCCAGAGAAGGGTTTATCTGTAAGCGGACGGTTACGTCCACCCCAACCGGATAAGTCAGCTTGGCGGTAAACTTCTTGGTCTGCTCCGTCACTCTCCGGTTGAAAGTGAACGATTCTACATTACGAATCTCAGCCACACTAAGATATGCAGAATTATCAAACGGGGAATGATCACTATAATCCGTATTATCGCAGGCGGTAAAGAGCATTGTCCATACACAGCCTGTCAGTAAAAAGAGTTTTCTCATTGTTTCCTCCTTACTTTATTTACCCTTTGCGGGGTTCAGCTGCTGAATAAGCCCGCGGGTTTGTTTACAAATAATGTCACTGTTATAATAGTCAGTACCTACATCGTAGATACCCACTCCCGCCAGTGATCCTGCATTTTGGGCAAAATATGCCGCCCGATTCAGAGAAGAATGAACTGTCTTGTCATTGTCGGTCACTGTACGCCCGTGTACACTTCCCAGCATCAGACGTTCGGCGCTTACTCCCCAGTTCAAAGCATGATTGATGGCCATTTCCAGATCATAATCATCGGCGGCTGCGGAAACATCGACGATATAGTAATCGAATACGCTGCGCTGTGCTTCGGACACCAACAACGGAGTTCCTTCGAATATCAGCAGACAGTCTGTCTGCCCCAAAGCATCCGCCAATGTTTTCACCACAGACTCATCTACGGAAGATGCGGAAGCTAATGCCACACCGTCAAACGTTCCGGCACGTACGGCATCAATGGCAGCAGAGAGAGCAGCGTTCAGTCCTTCGGCAGCCGAAGCGTCAACATAATACAGTACCCGTGTTCCGTAGTCAGTACGTACCAGTTTCATATCTTCACGGTCGAACCCGGAAAGACGGCCGGCATTGCGCATGGATACCAGATCGATACTGTCCGGCAACGCACGCAGGAAGTCTTTCTCACTGGACGATACTTCCGGCGCATTGTCCAGCCGTGCATAGACCAGTGCGTGCTTGGCGGCCTTATACGCCCGCAGCTTCTGGGTATAAGCGGCATATTGCTCCGGATTCTGTTCCTTGAACCCGTTTATCTCACTATCATGAATTTCCATCTCCGTCCAGTCATCGCAACTGACAGGAACCATCAACAGAAAGACAGACAGCAAACACAGATTTAATATTGGTTTATATTTCATAATCTCATTGATTTAAGAGGTTCTATAAAGTTCATTATTAATTCCCCGAATGATTTTTCACGTCCCACCAAAGCCGTGTTCCGGCAGCATCGGGTCCGTTCAGCATTTGTACGGCTTGCCCGATGTAGGTCGGATTCGAGTTATACTCATCGGCCGGGAAAGGCAGGCGGCGGGGGCCTATAGTCACGTTAACGCTGTTGTTGGGATCTTTATTTTCCACCACAGGCAGCAGTTTGGGATACCCCGTACGACGGTGCTCAGCCCATGCTTCCACTCCGAGCGGAAAAATGGCAATCCACTTCTGAGTGATAATACGTTCCAGATTCTTTTCAAAGTTAGCGGCACCCGGTTCCCAGGCTATAGTAATAGTGCTTACGGCATCATGGCTGTATTCTCCCATCGGATCTACATAGTCAGCGGGAACTTTCTCATCATCTTTCACATACGCATCGGCTCCCGACGCTTTGCGCTCGTCAAATGATAAGGAGACTGCTTTCTCGTACAACGCCTGCGCTTCTCCGCCCATTGCCCAGCCACGTAATGCGCCTTCGGCACGAAGGAAAGTCACTTCGGCAGCATTCATCCACAGATAAGGGTCGGTGCTGCTGATGATCTGTTTGGAGTAAAGGTTAATCATATCATCTTTCTTTTTGGTGAAGATGCCGATGCGTACTCCATAGAAATCGTACACGTCCACCTTCTCGCCCTCCTGATCGACCGTTTGCACGCCCTTGACAAGCATCTTGTCCAGTCGGGGATCGTCGTAGCCTTTCATAATGGATACGAGGTCGGCACTGATACGGTAGTCACTCCAGTTATTGAACAGCAATTCGGAGCGATTCTCTGCCACGTGCAGCGCTGCATTATCATCGTTCGATTCTATGACGCCGGCGGCTACGGCAGCTTCTGCCACACGCTGCGCTTCCGCAGGTTTCACGTAGCTCATCCGCATGGCGATGCGCAGCTGCATGGAGTGCACGAATCTGCGCCATTTCGTTATATTTCCGTAGTAAAGGTCTTCCAGCTTGCGGAAAGCTTCGGACGAAAGGTCTTTATTTTCTTCCAGCACTTTGTCCGCTTCTTCGAGTTCTTTCAGCATCTGCGTGTACACCTGTTCCTGCGAATCGTAGGCTACCGCAAGGTCTTCACCTGAGTTATCATCACTCATCATGTTGGAGTAAGGAATCGGACCGTACATATCCGTCACCCGGTGCATGATACATACGCGAAGTACTTTTCCGAAAGCCAGCGCCACAGGGTCGTCCGTCTTGTTCAGCATATCGCGGTATTGCGGATACATCTCCGTGATAGGGTCGGCAAAAGGAGATTTGAGCCATCCCTGTTCGGGGTTGAAGGTCGAAAACTTCATCACCCAAGTATCTACGATGCCTTCCAGATAACCTCCGTAGGCTCCTCCTGCCATCGCATCCATAAATTGGTACAGGTGTTCACGGGTCGGGATCACCAGTCCCTGCATTCCTCTCAGTGTAGCGCCGACGATATGGTTCTCTCGCTGCATCTCTTCCGCATCCGCCTCGTATATGCTACGATTGATTTCACTGTCGAAACAGCCGCCCAAAGGCAGCATAAATACCGAAAGGATCATTATTTGAAAGTAATATATTCGTTTCATGCCAATCATAGTATTTAGAAGTTTATCTTAATGTTGAATCCTATATTCCGGGTACTCGGCATCATGAAGTAGTCGATTCCCTGATAATAGTTGTTCGTAGTAGCTACTGCTTCGGGGTCGAAAGGAGCTTTGCAGTAGATCATCCAGAGATTTTTGCCGACAAGGGAAACATTGACGTCACACACATTGCCCAGCCAACGGCGGGGGATGGTATAGCCGATACGTGCTTCCTGCAAGCGAAGATTGGTTGCACTGTAAGTATAGTAAGTAGGCAAACCGCTTTGCGACGCTACTACCGAATAAAAACCTTGCGGATTCACCCGGCTGCGTCCGTTGATCCATACTCCGCCCGCATCACGTGCGGCGGCAGAAGTCTCGGATACGCCGTAAAGGTCGAGATAAGCCTGTGTAGCCGAATAGGCGATGCCGCCCAGACGGGCTGTCAGCAGGAATCCTACATTGACGCCTTTGTAAGAGAAACTGTTGTTCCATGCCAGGTTCGCTTTGGGAAGTACACTGCCCAGTTTGATGTCACCGGCATTGTCTATCGCGGTCACATTGCCGTCATTGTCCACCAGTACATTGCCATTGATATCCCGTTTCAAGTCGGCATGAGTATAAAGGTCGCCCAATGTACCGCCTTCTTTCAGGATAAACTTCGCTTTTCCGAATCCGCGTCCTTCATCGGTTTTCAGTTCCAGTTTGTCGACGTTATATGTTTTTCCGCTTTCCGGGTGGATATAGTCTTTCACCAGTTCCACGATTTCATTCTTATTGGTCGAGAAGGTGAAACTGCTGTCCCATCCGAAGTCTCCCCAACGATGCCCGTAAGACAACATAGCCTCAAAACCGTAGTTACGCACGTATCCGGTCTGAACATACAGTTTGTCGTATCCCGAAGATACGGGGAGTTGCGGATCGAACGTCTGATTGTAGGTATTGGCATAATAGAACGATCCGCTTACTTTCAAATCTTTCCATAAAGTTGCATCCAGCCCTATTTCCCACGAATCGGTACGTTCGGGATAGAGCTTCCCGATGGGATAATGCGTCTGTGATTTCCAGTCCTGCTTGTTGGCGTCATAAGCATAGGTAGGATAAGTGAGGAAACGCGGATAGGGCGTACCAACGGAACTGAACGAACCGCGTACTTTGAGATAATCGATCCATTCCGGGAGTTTCACCATTTCGGAAATAACCGCCGAGAGTCCCACAGACGGATAAAAGAAAGACGCCTGCGGAGAATTGGTCAACTGGGATGCCCAGTCATTACGTCCGGTCAGAGTGAGGTAGAGCATACTCTTCCAGCCCACTTCCGCACTGGCAAAAACAGATTCCGTAGCTTCACGCCAGCCGACTTGCGTGGCACGTTTCTTGGCATTGTCCAAGTCATAAACATTGAAGAGATTCGGAATACCTGTATCCCGTATCGGACCGGCATAGCCCAGTTCCTTGCTGGTGACGCCGCTATAGCTGGCACCGATATTGGCAACGATGGTAAAGTCCTGAATACGTTTATTGATATTCACAAGAACGTCCGCATAAGTCTGCGAGTATTGCCCGTTGTTTACGGTGTAATGTCCCTGCGTGCTACCATCCGTCAATGTGGTGCTGGTGCTTGCATAGAGCTTGCCTTCATATTCGCTGTGAGTATTGTCTATACGCACTCGTCCGGCTACATTCAGCCAGTCAAGAATCTGATAACTCAGGCCTGCCGATGCCATATAACGCTTCTTATTGTTAAGCCGGAGATTGCGGTAAGCAATCCAGTAAGGATTCTGCATACGAAGATCGCCTTCGCCCTGTGGCCAGAACTGGACACTGATCTTTCGCGCCTCATCCCAGCGTTCGAAGTTCTTTATCAGCGAAAAGTCGTCCCCCCCGCGGGAAGAGATAAGCGGAAACCAGCGGATTGGAATACTGTCCCTGATTGGTCATATTCCGGTCATTCTGAAGAATATAACTGGCACTCACATCCAGTTTCATCTTATCATTCAGGAAACTGGTCGTATTGCGGAAAGTAAAATTATAACGGTTATACCGGTTGTTCGGAACCATCCCCGCCGAATTAACGGCTGCCGCCGAGAAGAAGGTCTGATTCTTGTCCGTACCGGTGGATAAAGTGACAGAGTTGGTATATACCGCACCCGTATCGAAGAAGTCCGTTGGTTCGTAACCGTTCTGAGCTGCCGGATTCAGCTTCGGTCCCCAACTGTAAATGCTGGAATTGCCGGCTTTGCCATTACTTCCCGTCCCGTAACGCCCTTGAAAATCGGGCATCTTAAAAGGATTCAGCCACTCAAAGCCGCTCGATACTCCTACCTGCAACTTACCGATTTCGCCCTTTTTCGTAGTAATCACAATGGCGCCATTCGCCGCATTGCTACCGTAAAGGGCAGCCGCAGCCGCTCCCGTCAACACGGAAATGCTCTCAATATCTTCCGGATTGATATCCGCAATTCCTTCACTGGCACCCTTTGAACCAAATTCCGTATCGCCTCCGCCTCCGAAATTGTACATCGGAATACCGTCGATGACGTACAAGGCATTACTGCTCTGCTCGATGGACTTCGTACCGCGCATCACGACTCTGCTGGCTCCACCGACTCCGGAAGAACTCGTATTAATCGTAACGCCCGCCACTTTACCGTTCAGACTATTAATGAAATTTGCATCCTTTATCTGAGTCAGTTCATCGGACTTCACTTGCTGCACATTGTAACTCAACGCTTTCTGCTCGCGTTTGATACCAAGTGCCGTTACCACGACTTCACTTAGCAACTTGGCGTCCGAAGCCAGCTGAACATTATACGTATTCTGCACCCCCACCTTTACTGTTTGCGGAGCATAGCCTACATAAGTGATGCTGAGCGTACTCCCAACGGGGGCTTCAATTGTAAAGTTACCGTCCAGATTGGTGATCGCTCCGATGGTCGTACCTTCTACAAGTACGTTTACACCGATCAGAGGTTCGCCCTGCTCGTCCAGTACCTGTCCGGTGATCCGCTTGGCAGATACCGGTTCGGTTACTTTCTTTTCTTCCGGAACGATGATGACATATTTTCCTTTCAACTGGTAGGTATAGCCCGTACCTTTAAGGATTTCTTTCAGAGAGGTTTCCAAGGTCGCTTTTTCCAAAGCGAGATCAATGGAAGGCTTGTTGATCAACTGTGATTCATTGTAGCCGACAGACAATTTCGTCTGCTTCTCCACTTCTTTCAGTGCCTCGATGACGGATATATTTTTCTTATGAATCGTAATCCGTGCATGGTTGCCTTGAGAAAAAGCGGGGGTCGATAAAAGCAGGCAGCACAAAAAAAGCATAAATACTCGACTCATTGCCTGCTTATTTACTATAAATTCATAAATTTGCTGCATCTTCTTAGTATTAGTTTATACAGATATAGTTAGATTCTCGGATTTAGTAGCGTCTGGGTAACGCTAATAGTAAGAATTTTGATTTCACATCCGGAGGAAGCTGCAACCTTCTTCCGGATATTTTTTCAACATAGGCTTTCTGTTTTTCAAGGTTAATGAATCAGGTTTATTCAGTCAGATGACTCAGATAGCATTTGTCCCCCACAATCTTATACTCCAGATTTCCCGTCACACGGGCAATAATATCCAGTACCTCTTCTATCGATGCATTCGGTCCGAAGCTGAGATTGAACCGGTCTTCCCTCAAACTGCGGAAACTATACACAAAGGTATACGGATATTTGCGTTCCAGTCGGGTGAAAATCTCCTCCATCGTCATACTGCGGAATACAATTTCACCCCGATGCCAAGCCGTAACATCCTGCATATCGGGACGGAGCACACTGCCCGAACGGGTATGCTTGTTATATGCCAGCTGTTCGTTCGGTTCCAATATCTTCTGTTCTTTCTGATCGTTATACTCTACCAATACCTTTCCGGAAATTAATGTAGCCGTCACTTCTTCCTCTTCCGGATAAGCGGTCACATTAAATTCTGTTCCCAAGGCAGTAATCTGGAAGTCAGATGACTTCACGATAAAAGGATGTCGCTCGTCCCGCTTCACTTTAAAGTCTGCCTCGCCTACCAGATATACACAGCGTGTATCACCGGTAAATCGCTGGGGATAAAGCAAAGTGCTTCGGGAGTTGATCATCACCTGCGTGCCATCCGGCAAAGTAATATTCCTTGTCTCGGCAGTAGGGATATAAGCCTGCAATACGTCCGGTGCCTGCCGGTTCTGCACAGCCAGATAGACGGCAACCGAAGATACGGCGATCAGCAATGCTGCCGCCACTCTCCAAGCAACCAGTCGGGTATGAAGAGTACGAATCCGTCGTCTTGTACCGATTCCGGTCAATTTGTGCATCCGCTCCAAAGAATGCTGATAATCGGGCGTCGTTACCGATTCGGTATTTTCCCAAAGTTCATTCAGGGTCTGTTCTTTTTCATTGGTATGCTCTTCGTCAGTCAACCATGCACGAAAGTCCTGATCGACTTCTTTCGGGTAGTCGTGTTTTATGTAACGGCTGATAATATCGTGAATATAATTCTTCATAAAAGTATTTATTGGTTTATAGAAACGCTTACATAAATACCACTACTCAGAAAGGCAAACTACGGGAACAGAACGGGCAGTATAACAAACATTAACACTTTGCGCAGTTCTGTCAATGTCTTATAGATATGGTCTTCTACCGTGCGTACAGGGATTTGCAGTTTTTCGGCTATTTCTTTATGAGAAAGTCCTTCTATACGGCTCATCTCAAAAACCTGTTTCCGGCGGGGAGGCAACTGATTAAGTGCCAGTTCGACAAGCAGCACGATCTCTTTATAGTAAAGATTTTCGAGAAGGGAGGTGTCTTCATCGCACAGTTCACCGATTAATTGCGAACGGATGATATGACTTTCATACTCCTGTTCCACCTTTTGATGCTTGAACAGGTTGAAGATTTCATTTCGGGTAACTGTATAAAGATAACCTGTCATAGACTCCTGCCCCTGCCACAGATCGGGACGGGTCCACAACTTTAGAAAAATATTCTGAGCGATATCTTCCGCATCTTCCTCTGACTTAGTCAACAAGCGTGCAAAGTTCTTGACACGCGGGAAGTTGGCAGCATAAAATTGCTCAAAACGGGCATCCATGTCATTTGTCTTTTCATTCATTCGCTTAGTTTTTGCAATGAAGGGGTAGACAAATATAAGCAAATCTCAGCTATGACAAAGAATGCTGGAAAAAAGGTATCCCGTCCTGTCGGTCTGGTATAACCGAAGGGCGGGATAAACTATTATTTACAAGAAAAAACGTTGTGTTTATTCTTCATCCATCAGGATTTCCAGAATCTGGCAAGCAGCCTTCGCTACCGGAGTACCGGGACCGAAAATAGCAGCTACACCTGCCTTATACAGGAAGTCATAATCCTGTGCAGGGATAACACCGCCGGCAATTACCACGATATCTTCACGACCCAGCTTTTTCAGTTCTTCCATAATCTGCGGAATCAACGTCTTGTGTCCGGCAGCCAATGAAGAAACACCTACTACGTGAACGTCATTTTCTACAGCTTCACGGGCAGCTTCCGCCGGAGTCTGGAACAATGGTCCCATGTCTACGTCGAAGCCACAGTCTGCATAACCGGTTGCTACCACTTTGGCACCACGGTCGTGACCGTCCTGTCCCATCTTCGCAACCATAATACGAGGTTGACGTCCCTCTTTCTTAGCAAACTTCTCAGCCAGTTCACATGCACGCTTGAAGTCGCCATCGTTTTTACTTTCTGATGAATACACGCCTGATATTGTTCTAATTATTGCTTTATAACGTCCTACAACCTTTTCGCAAGCATAGGAGATTTCACCCAGCGTTGCACGAACACGAGCAGCTTCTACAGCCAGTTCCAGCAAGTTACCCTTACCGGTCTCCACGCATTCGGTGATGGCTGCCAGTGCTTTGTCCACTTCTGCCTGGTTACGTCCTTCTTTCAAACGTTTCAGGTTCTCGATCTGTTCAAGACGAACTGCCGTGTTATCAATCTCAAGGATATCAATCGGAGCTTCTTTTTCCAGACGATATTTGTTCACACCAACAATAGTCTGAGAACCGCTGTCGATACGGGCCTGCGTACGTGCGGCAGCCTCTTCGATACGCATCTTAGGAATACCGGTCTCGATAGCTTTCGCCATACCACCCAGTTTTTCTACTTCCTCGATACGTTCCCAAGCCTTGTGAGCCAGTTCGTTGGTCAGAGCTTCTACGTAGTAAGAACCGCCCCATGGGTCAACGTTCTTACAGATATAGGTTTCTTCCTGAATATAAATCTGAGTATTACGGGCAATACGTGCGGAGAAGTCTGTCGGTAGGGCAATAGCCTCATCCAGCGCATTGGTATGCAAAGACTGTGTATGTCCCAAAGCGGCAGCCATGGCTTCGATACAAGTACGTCCTACGTTATTGAACGGGTCTTGTTCTGTCAGCGACCAGCCGGAAGTCTGAGAGTGTGTACGCAATGCCAGTGATTTCGGATTCTTCGGATTGAATTGTTTTACAATCTTAGCCCACAACATACGGGCAGCACGCATCTTCGCGATTTCCATGAAGTGATTGGTACCAATCGCCCAGAAGAAAGACAGACGGGGAGCGAACGCATCGATATCGATACCTGCCGCTGTTCCGGCACGCATATAGAATGCCATAATCGGAAGTACCGCACCGTTCATCGTCATAGACACGGACATCTTGCTCAAAGGAATACCGTCGAACAAAACTTTCATGTTTTCGAGTGAGCAGATAGATACACCAGCCTTACCTACGTCACCTACCACACGTTCGTGATCGGGGTCATAACCACGGTGAGTAGCCAAGTCAAATGCTACGGACAAACCTTTCTGACCGGAAGCCAGGTTACGGCGATAGAAAGCATTTGATTCTTCGGCAGTAGAGAATCCGGCGTACTGACGGATAGTCCAGGGGCGAAGAGTGTACATCACTGAATACGGACCACGCAGATAAGGAGGAAGTCCGGCAGCATAGCCGAGGTGTTCCATTCCTTCGAGGTCCTCTTTTGTATAAACAGGCTTCACGTCAATGTGTTCCGGTGTATTCCAATCAGCGGAAATACCGTTAGCCTTTTGCCATTCAGCACCGTTAGCGGGCTGAAATGCAGCATATATATCTAAGTTTTTAAAATCTTTTCTCATCTTACTTCAATAGTTTGGCGTTAAACTCTTTCAAGGTATCCAATACGTTGACACGCACGTGGATGAAGTTCTCGATACCTGCTGCCTTCAGTTCATCCATACAGGCGGGAGCACCTGCTACGATAAACATAGCACGGCCGTCCAATGCTTTGAAAGCCGGCACCGCATATTCCGCATATTCGTCATCGCTTGAACAGAGAACTACAATGTCAGCTTTAGCAGCCATAGCAGCTTCTACTCCGGCTTCCACCGTTTCGAATCCGAGGTTGTCAATAACTTCATATCCGGCACAAGCGAGGAAGTTGCAAGAGTATTGCGCACGTGCCTGACGCATAGCCAGATTACCGATAGTCAGCATGAATGCTTTCGGACGTTTGCCGGAAGCTTCCGTTTCAAGACGCAACGCCTCAAATTCGCTGGCAGCACGGTCAAATACCAAAGTATCCACATCTTTCTCGCAAGTATGAGCACCACCTCCGCAGCAGCATTTAGCTTCTATCGGCTGTTTCTCGCCTGCTTTTTCATTGAAGTTCGGGAACTGGTTGGTACCCAGTAGCACTTCGCGACGTTGAGCAACTGCCTTATGACGAGCCTTGTTGCTTTCGTTCACTGCTGCCTGAACTGTACCGGCTTTCAGTGCAGCATAGAAACCGCCTGCCTCTTCTACGGCAAGGAAGAGTTCCCACGCTTGTTTAGCGATAGACACTGTCAGGTTCTCGATATAATAAGAACCGGCAGCCGGGTCTATCACTTTATCAAAATGAGATTCTTCTTTCAGTAGCAACTGCTGGTTACGTGCAAGGCGTTCAGAGAATTCATCCGGAGTCGAATAGGTCTTATCGAACGGAACGACTGTCATTGAATCCACACCTGCCAATGCAGCACTCATCGCTTCAGTCTGTGTACGAAGCAAGTTCACATGAGCGTCAAACAAAGTAAGATTGAAAGTGGAAGTTTCGGCATGAACCGCCATCTTCGCAGCACAACGACATTCTCCATTAGCCCCCTTATTATCGCAATCACGCAAGCATTCAGGATGGTAAGAAGCTACAATGTTTGCCCACAGCATACGTGCTGCACGGAATTTTGCAATTTCAAGGAAGTAGTTGGAACTGATACCGAAGTTGAACTTAATTTTCTTGGCTACTGTAGCAGCAGGGATACCTGCGTCTGTCAGCTGGTTCATGTATTCATTACCCCATGCCAATGCATAACCCAGTTCCTGAGAAATGTAAGCTCCGGCATTATTCAGCGAGATTGCATTTACATTCAGTACACGATAGAAAGGAAGCGGTTGGATAGCTTCGATCAGGGCTTTGGCAGTTTGAACCATATCGCCTTTTTCTTTACCGCGAGTCAGCATCTTGTTAAAGAAGTCATAATTGACAGAACCTCTCAGTTTCTTCACATCATAATCCTTCTTCTGGAAATAAGCTACCAGCAGACCGGCCAATTCAACCACATGTCCCTGACAAGTAGAGAAGTTCAGTTCTACACATTCAGCCTGAATATCATTCAACAGTGTTTCAATGTATTCCGCATTGAGTTCCTTTGCTTTTACGTGGAAAGAAAGTGAGTCAACACCTTTGTTCAGAATATCCAGTGCTTTGGCATTGGCTTCCTTCGGGCATTCTACTTTGATTTCCTGACGAACCAACCACTCATTATTGTTCTTCTTGGTTCCTCTCAGATAAGGAAATTCTCCGGGAAGTGCATCTGTTGTTTTCAAACCCTCCAGATCTTCCATCCGGTAGAAAGGTTTCACTTTGAACCCTTCGTTTGTCTTCCAAACGAGCTTCTTCTCAAAATCAGCACCTTTCAAGTCGGCTGTAACCTTCTCCATCCATTGTTCGGTGGAGACAGGAGAAAAGTCTGAGAAGAGTTTTTCTTTTTTGTCTGCCATAGTTTATTTAAAATTAAAACAAGAATTAATATTGTCTTTATTTTTATTTGTCTCTTTCTAAATGTCAGTCGTTCGACTTGCAAATATAATTAATAAGTTCGAACGATTCTTCTTTTTAGAAAAAATTCGCACTACAGGTTACAGAGAGAAAATGAAGAATGATAAACTAAGAATGAAGAATCTCCGTGCAACTTAAGGCTAAACGAAGCAAATTCTTCATTCTTCATTTTTAGTTCTCCTTTTATTTGATTAGCTCCGATGTAATGAGTAATTTTGCACCCGTTTTTAGAAGAACATTATAAAAACTACTAATATTTATGGATTGGTTACAAAGTTTATTGTGGGACCCTAGCTCTGTGGCACACATTGTATTCCTCTACGCTTTTGTAGTGGCAGCCGGTGTGTATCTCGGAAAAATAAAGATATTCGGAGTATCTTTGGGAGTCACTTTTGTTTTGTTTGCCGGCATCCTAATGGGACATTTCGGCTTCACAGCCGATACACACATCCTACATTTCATCCGTGAATTCGGATTGATCTTGTTCGTATTCTGTATCGGTCTTCAGGTGGGGCCATCGTTCTTCTCTTCTTTCAAAAAGGGGGGAATGACATTGAACCTGTTGGCTGTAGGCATCGTAGTGTTAAATATTGCTGTTGCATTGGGGCTTTATTACCTCTGGAACGGTCGTGTGGAATTGCCGATGATGGTGGGTATCCTCTATGGAGCTGTGACGAACACTCCGGGACTTGGTGCCGCCAATGAGGCCCTGAACCAGTTGAGCTACAACGGACCGCAGATTGCACTGGGTTATGCCTGTGCGTATCCGCTGGGTGTGGTAGGTATTATCGGTTCTATCATCGCTATCCGTTACATCTTCCGCGTCAATATGACCAAAGAGGAAGAGAGCCTGAAAACTCAGAGCGGAGACGCGCACCACAAGCCGCACATGATGAGCCTTGAGGTACGCAATGAGTCTATCAGCGGAAAAACACTGATTGAAATCAAAGAATTTCTGGGACGTAAGTTTGTTTGCTCCCGTATCCGTCACGAAGGACATGTAAGTATTCCGAATCATGAGACGATATTCAATATGGGCGACCAGTTGTTTATTGTTTGTTCGGAAGAAGATGCTCCCGCCATCACCGTATTTATCGGAAAAGAAGTAGAACTGGACTGGGAGAAGCAAGATCTTCCGATGGTTTCCCGCCGTATTCTGGTTACTAAACCGGAAATTAACGGAAAAACGCTCGGTTCCATGCACTTCCGTAGTATGTATGGTGTCAACGTGACCCGTGTCAACCGTTCCGGTATGGACCTGTTCGCTGATCCGAACCTGATATTACAGGTAGGTGACCGCGTAATGGTAGTAGGTCAGCAAGATGCGGTAGAGCGTGTAGCTGGTGTTTTGGGTAACCAACTGAAACGTCTGGACACACCGAATATCGTTACTATCTTCGTAGGTATCTTCTTAGGTATTCTTTTAGGAAGTCTCCCGATTGCATTCCCCGGTATGCCGACTCCTCTGAAATTAGGTTTGGCCGGCGGTCCGCTGGTGGTAGCTATCCTGATCGGACGTTTCGGACACAAACTTCATTTGGTGACTTACACCACGATGAGTGCCAACCTGATGCTGCGCGAAATCGGTATTGTGCTATTCCTTGCCAGCGTAGGTATAGATGCGGGTGCCAACTTTGTGCAAACAGTTGTAGAAGGCGACGGCTTACTGTATGTAGGCTGTGGTTTCCTGATCACTGTCATCCCGTTGCTTATCATCGGTGCAATTGCAAGACTATATTAGGACAGATGATATTACTGGCGATGATGTAAAGCGAACTAATTTAATTAATAAATAAAGCCGACCAAATTCAGAAAGAATTTAGCCGGCTTTATTGTTATCGGGATTTTGTTTTCTTTTTCAATTACATTCCAATCTGTAGTTTTTTAGCCACAAACTCTTCCACAAACCGCACCGTCTCCTCAATCCCCAAAGAAGAGGAATCAACACACAAATGATAAGTAGCCGCTGCTCCCCATGTTTTATAACTGTAGTAATTATAATACTCCGAACGTCTCTTATCCGCTTTTTCTATCATCTCTTCTGCCGCCTCCTCATCAATACGATGCATCTGACACAACCGTGCGATACGATCTTCTTTAGTAGCCGAGATAAAGACATTTGCACAACGGGGATGTTCCCGTAAAATATAGTCGGCACAACGTCCGACGAACACACAGGATTTCTCTGCCGCCAGACGACGGATAACATCACTCTGCACCTTAAATAAAGCATCATTGCTCAGACAGTTGGTACATGGCATTGCCCCTTCACTGATGAAAGGAAAACGCATACCGAACAGTCCGCCGATAATGCCTTGCGAGGCTTTTTCATCAGCTTTTTCGAAGAACTCCTTACATAAGCCGCTCTCTTCGGAAGCCAGATTGATCAGTTCCTTATCATAAAAGTCGATTCCCAAACGGGCAGCCAACTTCTCTCCTATTTCTTTTCCGCCGCTACCTAACTGGCGACCGATATTGATAACATAATTACCGCTCATAGTACATTTTGTTTTATGGTTTGATAGCAAACATACGACTTTTTTCTAAAAGATGCACCATTATACAAAAGTTATATTTAAAAGAAACAATCGGAAAGCATCCTTTTTTCATATATACTCTGCCAATAATACATCTACATGGCACAGGAGTCCGGCTATCACCCACCTATTTTTTCTTCTTGCCCCACTTGGGAGTTATACCGATAAAGAACTCGAAGTTAATTCCCGGCATCGGACGGGATAATACCGAAAGATACTCTTCGTCAAAGAGATTATTGACTGTCCCTTTTAAGGATAAATCTGCCCAACGGAGTGAGAATCCTTTTTCAAGGGTCACGTTGCTCATGAGATAGGGTGGAAGATGTCCCGTATAGGATACAGCATTACTCGTCATTGTATAACGTTCGCTATAGTAACACCATTTATAAAGAAGCCCCCAACTGCGATATGTCAGCCTGCCTGATAACGTAGCTGAATATTCGGGTATGTATGGTAACTGCTTCCCTACTGACTGGTCAGCCTTGCTCGTAGGTTCACCTTCATTAATAGAAGGAGTCCACGCAAATGTTCCATTTAATCCAAGCTTCCATGCTTTATCAATTGCAACTGCATAATCAGCCTGTACTTCCACGCCATAGGCGTGTACTTTTTTAAGATTAACGGGGGAATAAAATCCCTTCGACGTAGGTAGCCAAATAATCCAGTCGTTTATATGTTGATCGAACCAGGAAGCCGAACCGGATAATGTATAAACATTATCCTTATCCACAGAAAAGGACAGCCCCGTTTCGTAAGTAAATCCACTTTCATTATTCAATGCCGGATTGCCACCCGGCAAAAAATAAAGGTCATTCAATGTCGGAAAACGATAATTACGGGTAATAGAAGCCTTTGCCATTATATTGCCTCTTTTAGAAAGAACATAATCTACAAAAAAGGCAGGAATAACCGGTGCCCATTTAGTCCCGAACATCTCTCCCCGCAGGACCAATGACATACCCAACCGATTGACCGGCTGCCATTTCAATGAGACATTACCCGACAACTCAATACGTCCTTTATCAAAATAAACAATAGAATCATTCTTCCTTCCCTGACCATACTTATCGTTCTTATTATCATCTTTATTCAGATCTTTATCCAAACTATTCACCAAATGCTGATGAGCCGACACACCCGCCGTCAAAAGGAGTTTATCTGAGAAAAAATACTCTCCATCCAACTGCCCGTAGAAAGTATTGACTTTACTACGTGAACGGGTCATTGTAGCCATTATACCATTTCCCAAATCCCGCTTATAGTCGTACGCCAACCATGTATGCACATAACCTCCCCTTGCCGATACTTTCCAGTTTTCACGCGTATGATCCCATGATAAAACACTTCGCAGTGTATGTTCCCGTTGTCGGTTCTCGAAATCCATAAGATCACCCTGATCGGTCGTCAGTAATGCCAGTTCACGGTTAGAATCAGTATACCACGCATTCAGTCCGAAGCGATCACCTTTACCCGTATTGTAATATACCTCCTGTAAAATGTGCAGATCTTTGTATGCACCACTACGATTACGTTCTATGGGATAATACTGTTCGATTATATTATATTTATCATCATAAATATTCTCTTTCTTATCATGATTACGATATTTATAATCATTGGGCGACGACTGATAGACCGCCCGCGTCGAGATCTGCCAATGTTTATCTCCATACTTCAATTGCAGAAACTCATCGAAGGTACTAAATGAACCGATACCTTGAACATATTGCATTCCGAAGTCTTCTTGATGAGCAGGCACTGTAGATAATTTCACCAATCCTCCCAAACCACCACCAGCCATATTCACCGATGAAGTGCCATGCAGCAAAGAAGCGTCATCTATAAAATAAGATGGAATCATCGAAAAGTCAGTCATCCCCAACATTGGATTGTTGATACGCATACCGTTCCATGTTACCTGTGTATGCGAAGCAGACGTTCCCCGAAATGATACAGTAGAAAGCGTGGCACGTCCGTAGCTTTTTACAAAAATAGAAGAATTGAAAGTGAGTATATCCGCCATTGACAAGGCTATATTCTCCTTAAGCACAAGTGAATCAAATCTGGTCTGCTGTACGCCTATATCTTTCATCGGGCGCTTTCCTAAAATTTCCACTTCACGAATGACAACTCCCTTTTCCGCCCAATTCTTATTGTCGCTGCTGTGTTGTTGTCCACTCATTATAGATGGAAGTAATAAAAGAACTCCTACAAACTGCACTAATAATATATTTCTCCTCATATTCTTCTCTACCGATTACTTCCAACAAAATGCTCCGGGAATAATCCCTACATAAAACTCATCCACAAGTTCCCCATCTTTCGTATAGCGATAAATCATCCCCTGTTGCTGATAGTCAATAGCATCAGCCACATAGACATCTCCATTCTTCGGACTAACCGTCAGACCATAATACTTCGTATCACGATACTTGAGGAAAGGACGTACGGGGACACGCTCCGCATCAACAGACATACGCCAAATATCTTTGTTAATCCAGTAAAGTTCATCACCCGCACCATTAAGCTGTACTTCCGAAGGAGCATCTCCCAACTGAAACTTAAATTGTTTCTCTATCTTGAATGTTTCGGCATCAATGCAATAAAGCGATGGCTCCTCATACCCGTATGGACTTCCTTTATACCCTCCATCAGTAATCGTCCACATCTTGAAGTTCTTATCCATAACGAGAGAAGTAGGTTGTATACCTACAGTAAGCTGATCTACCACCTTGTCCGTTGTAGTATCTATCTTTAATATACGATTCTGATAAGACCAGCAATTTACATACACATATTTGCCATATTGTACCATCTGTTCTGTTGAGCCTGTTTCCATCGTCATATCCGGACATTCGATATATCCGGTTATCTGATAAGTTTTGGGATTGACAATGAAAATACGATAATCCCAAATCTGTGTGACATAGGCTTTTTCGTCCGAAATAAAATGAATGTAGCGTGGAGAAGTAAGTCCCGTAATGCGTCCCACTTCCTTAAATGTATTAATATCAATGGCAAAAATGACGTGAGAGTTGTTTACTACCACCCAACCGACATCATTACGAATAGTCATTGACTGTGCTACATCTCCCAACTTCATCGCATTAGCCCGATAGAATACTTCATTTTCTACCGTTTTCGTTTCCGGGTCATAATAAGATAAGGTAGCATTACCATACTGAAAGTTCCCTTCATTGGTAATGAAAAGACCGTCTCCCGTAGCTGAGAAATCCTCCATCTCACCATAATCCCATTTCATACAACCGATAAAAGCCGTCAGACAGAAGACAATAAATAAAACAGATAGTAAAATTCGTTTCATAATTAAAAGTGAGAAAAGGTTATTAACTAACTTGTCGCATCACTCATTAGACATCTGCCAGCAAATTATAATTTGCGACAAACATCAAACATAGCATTTGTACCGACCGGTTGAATGAGGAATCAATTGAATATAGGAATGAACTATACCAGTTGATTTCTACCCGAAACCCGCGGGTATAAATCTGCAGCGGCAAGGCAGGTCTTCTGACTCGTCCCCGTTTATCACGCCTTCCCAGTGATGTCACCAGTGGCAAAGAATGTGATAAACTCATCTCCCGAAAGAGAGGACTTACAGCAGCAGGTACTGTCCCGGATTTACACCGGATTCCCTTTTCATCGTTTTGGAAGGTTAGACAATTCCAAATACGAACCTTGCGGGTGCAAAGATACTATAATTATATTTCACGCCTCACTTCTCCCCTGTCTTTTTTATCAAGAACAAAAGATTAAAGACTTCTTCAAATTAGCACATTATGAGCAAGCAGATGAAAAAGAGAAAAGTTTGCCCTCTGTTCCTTCCTATCTTTCGGATAAAAACCGGATGACTCATCAAAAAGAGGAAGAATGTCTATTTTCACAAAAGCGGCTTAATATCAAAACCATCAATTTTCAATCATTTTAGCCTAGATTACAAGAATATGCAAGCAACAGCAAACAAAAGAAACTATATCTACGATATTTTATCATAAACTAAGCATCCATATCAAAAGAGCAAACAGCACAAAAAAGCATAATAACGTACAAAATAAGATTGCTTCTTAACCGAATTAACATTGCTTTATAAGCAAACTAAGATTGGTTTTAAACCAAACTGACCTTCCTTTAAAACCAAGCCCGCCTTCCTTTAAAAGAAAATCAACCTACTTGGTCGGCAAAAGCTGCATATATAACCATTTTTCCTGCATAACGGCCTCCGCTTTCCGCATATTCTTGCATATAAGTAATCCATTTTTCTCCTATTTCAAGTATTTAGCTTCTATTTTCCCAATAGAAAATCTTAAAAACAGAACATTTGGAGATGGTGTCACTATACCATCGGCATAGTGACACTATCCTGCAAGTATGGTGACACTATCAGAGAGAGATAGTGTCACCATATCCAATTCCTCCTTTCCCGCCCCCGACAACGTAATAAAAATTAATTAGTTTTCTCTGGGAAGGCGCTGCAAATAAGGGAATAAGTCAGAAGACCTACCTCCTTTCGGTTGGATTTTACTCCTGCGGCATACGGGAGGTAGTTCGTTGTCTTTTTCCACAGGCGCTTACCATGTGCGGACGGAAGAGGCTTCTTCTATATTTATACTTACCGGGATACTGACTGCCCAGCGTAAAATCCATTATCATTCCTGTTTGCAAACTAATTAAAAGTATGCTTATGATAAATGGATTTTTAAAAACAATCGCTAGCTTATTAATGCTATGTACTGTCGTGTCTTTCGCCTCCTGCCGGAACGACGGTGATGATGAAGAATTGGGTGGCGGGACAACAGGTCAACCACCGGTAATTACCTTCGACAACGGTACGGGAATCTACACAGTAAAGATTATGAAAAGCATCACAATCACTCCCCTAGTGAACGATGCCACCGATCCTGTATATACATGGAAAGACGAGAAAGGTAAAATAGTATGTACAGACCTCTCATACACCTATTCACCTAAAGCGGAAGGAGAAGTCTATTTCAAATTCCGCGTGGACGCCAAGAATGGTTATGCCGAAGAAGAACTGCGGGTAGATGTAGTGGAAAAAATGATACCTTCCGTATCATTGATTCCCGCCTACTCTACCTATATGGGAAAGAGCGTAACCCTCGAATCTTCCGTAAATTTCACTGAAGGAGCAAAGTACGAATGGGTGTCCATTGACGAAAGCGGTAAAACCAAAGAAACGGTCGGAACCGAAGCTACCTATACGTTTACCCCCACCGAAGAAGGACAATTCAGTTTCAAACTTACGGTTACCAACGAAGACGGTAGCGGGAATGCGTCGACTTCCGTACTGGTATCACCTGAGCCAGTGATGAATATAACCTTCAGCAGTAATCAACTAACCGTCCCCAAAGGTCGTGCTGCCTGTATAGCTCCCGTCATTACGGATACAACAACCCATGCAACCTACGTGTGGGAAGTAGACGAAGTAATGCAACAGGGAGAAACTGGCCCCACTTTTACCTTCACTCCACCAACAGCCGGAAGCTATGTGGTAAAAGTAACCGGAACAGATGGCGACATAGGCAATCCCTTCGACGGTAGTTCCGAACCGGGTATCGTCTACGTCATGCAGGACGAAAACGGAGACGGACTGCCCAATGACACTTGGTACGAACTACGTGGCAGCGAAACCGGAAAGGCGGAAACCTATCAACACTATGCCGTCACTTACTACCGCCCGCCTACACACAATATGCCCCTGCAATGGATCGACAACCGGGGAAACTCCGGCTCCATCGACCTCAATCCTAACTTCCCGCTATGGATAAAGGAAAACAACTATACTTTATACGGTACCCGCCTGAAGCGAAATACAACCCGGACACCGGGCGGAATCTGGCGCAATGAATCCTATCCGTGGGGATATGCGGACAACTGGGGAGAAGACATTCTCGCCGAGGGCGACAATCACGATGCCGCACCCGTAGGCAACGCCTTCAAGATAGAAAACGCCATGTATCCCGACGGCACTCCGGTCAAGTTGCAATACATCGACTTCATCAAGGTGCAGACCGGCATACAATCCGTAGCGGGAGCCATCGGAGAGTTGTCCACCGAAGTATTCGGCTTCGTCGATTATAAGATGAGCGAAGCTCCTTCAAAGATAGATTAATAATCATTCATTATAAATTCACTTAATTTTTTAGACAATGAGAAAAGTAAATTACTGGAAAACCCTGTTAGTGGTTTTATGTACCGGATGCATCTTTGCAGCATGTGGCGACGACGACGATGAAAACCCGTTCACCGGAGTAGACAACAACTTCCTTAGTTTTTCACTGGAAAGCAATGAAAACGTATGGAAAGCGACGATTATAGACAATGAGATCACCGTAACGGTTCCCGAAGGAACTTCGCTCGATGGCGCGCAAGCCAGCTATACCCTTAGCGAGCAGGCAACTGTTAACCCCAATCCTTCTTCCGTTACCGCCTGGGGCGAAGAGCAACAATTCACAGTAACTTCCTACAACGGAACTACGCGTACCTATAAATATACAGTACGCTACTCCGCTGTAAGTGAAATCGGCACATTCATACTTAATTCGCAAGCTGATGTAGACGCTTTAGCCGACCACCATGTCACGGTTATCGAAGGCAGTCTGAGCATAGCTACAGTAGAAAATACAGAAGACCCCGTGATTAATCTGAACGGATTGGCAAAGATTACCGAAGTAATGGACGACATCACTATCGGGCAATACTATAAAGGTGAAAACCTTGCCGGACTGGCTAAACTGGAAAAGGTGGGAAGTATCAGCATGAGAAACAATAGCTCACTGACCGAGTTTGCACTCCCAAACTTGCTTTCTATCCGTGGAGAACTATTCATAGCAAACCCGGCAGAAAACAACATCACTTCTATAAAATGCCCGCAACTAACTACAATTCTAAAACAATGCTATATCCAAGCTCCCAACCTGAAAAGCTTAAATCTCAATTCGCTCGAAAGCATTCCGGGAAAAGGAGATAACAGTGATGGAGATGGTACATTCTCTCTTTATGGCAGCCAGCTTGTTTCATTAGATTTGCCGGTCTTAAAGCAGGTAGGAAAAAAGTTCACTCTATCGTTGGGAACAAAACATCCGGAACTCACCCAAATTAATCTACCGGAACTTATCTCCTGTAAAGAAGTATCTATTGGTTATGCAGATAAGTTAGAAACAATCAGTCTTCCCAAATTATCCACTCTTTCTTCTTTTAGCATTACTTCTTGTGCCAAATTTTCGAAGTTGAACGAAACCATTGCACCGTCCAATTTGGAAAAGCTAAGTGTATCACATTGTCCAAGCGTAACGGAATTGGATGCAAGTCAAAAAGACATCAACAGTATTTCTATCACTTATGTTGACAATAATTTCGTTCTAAAAGGAAAAGAAGAAATGGGAAGCTATGCATTCACAGGATATCAACTACCCAAAACAGAAGGAATCTCTACTTTTGCCAGTCTCACGGTTACCACTCCGCTTACTAATGTAGAACTTTCCGGTATTAAACAAGTTACAGGGGAATTAAGTTTCCAAGCTACAGCAAATGTGACATTGGAGTCAGTGAGTATGCCCGATTTAGAAACTGTAGGTAAATTCGCTACTGGAAATGACAATAAAAGATGCAACTTTCCTAAACTTACAAGAGTGACTGAAAGGTTATATATAAATATAGAAAAAACTGTAACTGACCTCTCTTATTTAAATTTTAAGAGTTTAGAGTCTGTAGAGTTTTTAGAAATGTATGGCAGCAGAAATACCAACATAACATCACTTGAAGACCTTTTGCCCAAATTAAAATCGTCAAATCGTATAAGTATTAGACTATTCACAGCTCTATACGATTTTAGTCTATTCAAAGATATAGCAGATGCAATGACAGAAGACGCCCAATGGTACGTACGTACTTGTGGTCCCGGAACAGTAACATTACAACAGATGCAAGAATCAGCAACCGGTGATTTTACACCGGATAATTAATCACTTAATAAATTACAATTATGAAAAAGAGCATTTTTTTCTTAGCAGCCAGTGCAATTATGTTTGCAATGGGCAGTTGTACTAATGATGTGTTGGACAATGTCCAGCAAGTAGACAGTTCACTTCCGCAGACACGTGCTACAGCGAGTAATGACTGGACGTATGCGTATGTACTTAGCGAAGGTACATGGCATGTAGCTCCTCCCTCATCTCCAGGAAACATTGTTCGCTATGATAACAATTGGACGAAAAAGTCTACCCTAGAAATTGGAGACACAGGCAACGACTTGATTCAATACGGATCAAAACTCTATTGTGCAGTAAGTGGTCACGACCTTACAGCAGATAATGGAGGAATATGGGTACTGAATGCCAAGACCGGTCAACTTCTCACACCTCAAATGAAACAATACGATGATGAAAAAACCGGGCACAAAGCTATGCCAAGACACTTGGCTGCTGCCAATGGAAAAGTATATATCAGCTTTTATTCAGGGGCAGTGATGTCTATCGACACCATGAATTATGCTAAAGTTAACTACCTAGAACTGGATGCGACCTATTCAGAAGGTATCTGCATCGGCAAAGACAACAAAGTGTATGTCTGCAATTCAGGCAATACTGATGACACCCAAGCTGGTGAAGGAACAACTATTTCCGTATTGCCACTTACCCTTGACGATGAAACTCAAATTACCGTTCCTAAAAATCCTAAGTTGATAGCAGCTTATTCAGCCAATAAGATGTACTTTAACGTACTGGGTGACGGAGGTATGCATTCTGCATTGTACAAATTCAATCCAACTACACCCAATGTAGCTCCAATATTAGTTACAGAAAAAGCAGGTGGATTTGCAATCGGCAGTCAATATCTTTATACAGCAGATATTGATTGGAACATGAAAAGTTAGATTCAATCCATTCACCTCCCAGCGAAACTTTCTCGTAAGGGAGGTGATTTTTCTTCTTTTTTACTACTTTTGTCCTCAGATAAAAACATCCGTATGAAATTTAAATCCATTATTTCAACTATCACGCTATTATGCCTCCTTTTTTTGGCAAGCTGCGTATACAATAAAAAAACTTCTTTGGAAGCATTCAAGCAAGACGTATACACGCCCGAATATGCTACCGGATTCAAGATACTGGGCGCAAAGAATGCCCAAAGCACCTTGATACAAGTATCCAACCCGTGGCAAGGAGCCAAAAATGTAACAATGTCCTACTTCATCTCCCGCAATGGTGAGCTCCCCCCCACAGGATTCACCGGACCGACCATCCCTGCCGGAGCCCAACACATCGTATGTATGTCTTCCTCCTACATCGCCATGCTCGACGCACTGGGACAAGTGGACCGCATCGTAGCCGTATCCGGCATTAATTACATAGCCAATCCCTACATCCTCGCCCACAAAGATTCTATCAAGGACATGGGCCCCGAAATAAACTACGAACTATTGCTGGGATTGAAACCGGACGTCGTACTGCTATATGGCATCGGTGATGCCCAGACAGCAGTAACAGACAAGCTGAAGGAGAACACCTCCAACAGCTCCGCCCCCATCGGCCTGGAAACTGCCTACGGACTGATACAAAAAGCAGACTATTGGATCAATGTAGGCACGGCATCCACACTGGACGAACTGAAAAACATGAATCCCAAGTTTGCCGATGCCAAATCTGTCCGTAATAAAACAGTTTATAACAACAACCTGCGGATAACCGCCACAGGAGGCAATGACTATTGGGAATCGGCAGTCGTACGGCCTGACGTCGTATTGCGTGATCTGATTCATATCTTTCATCCCGAACTTGTATCCGACTCAACCTACTATTACAGACACCTGGAATGAAGCAACCTCGTAGACACACCACTCTTTTATTCATCACTTTGGGAATAATCGCCGTAGTCTTATTATTAATAGACATGGCGACAGGGGACACTTATATCCCCATCCCCAAAGTATGGGCCGTACTGACGGGAGGCGAATGCGACGAGATGACACGCAACATCCTTCTCTCCATCCGCTTTATCCGGGTAGTAGTAGCAGGGTTGATAGGTATCGCCTTGTCGGTCAGCGGCCTGCAAATGCAGACCGTTTTCCAGAACCCGCTGGCAGACCCTTATCTGCTGGGAGTCAGTTCCGGTGCGGGACTCGGAGTGGCGTTGTTTATATTAGGTGCCCCATTGCTCGGCTGGGCGGATTTCCCACTTTTGCAATCCGCCGGCATCGTAGGTTCGGGCTGGATAGGGACCGCCGTCATCTTGCTGGGCGTAGCCA
>PPYE01432765.1_pt1 | contig 30270 bp, 23 predicted proteins | sample 1559881 | NCBI WGS metagenome assembly PPYE01 (sample SAMN08240022, study PRJNA423297) | Human gut metagenome, whole genome shotgun sequencing project. | reverse complement strand
GGTTGAAAGTAAATATATTAATAATATTTTTTAAAATTTAGAAAAAGGAAAAATTGAAACAAGCTGGGGATATTTTTCCAAAAAGGAAGAAATATAAAAGTATTTTAAACGCTATATTACAATTTTTGTCTAAATGGGAAGGCGCACTTGACAGCCGGCAGGATAAAAGCTTATAAGTAAATTAGTAAATATAAAATAATATTTACTAATAATTATGGGAGGCTACAATATGAGTGCGTTTTTGCCCGCCCAAAAAGCGTTGGGAATGTACCTGATGATGTACAAGATCCGCAAGTATGAAGAGAGTATCTACTATCTGTTTCTGGAGGGCATTATGCCCGGGACAATTCACCAGAGCACTGGTCAGGAAGCGAGTGCCGTAGGTATGCTGTATGACTTGCGCAAGGATGACTGGATGGCTACCACCCACCGCCCTGCCGGACATGATATAGCCAAAGGAATCTCCGTGCGGGCTATGATGTGCGAGATGTTCGGGAAAGCAGAAGGATGCTGCGCAGGCAAGGGCGGTGCTATGCACACGGGGGACGCCAGTGTGGGTGCCATGACAGCCAACGCCATTGTAGGAGGGAATCTCCCCATTGCGGCGGGTGCTGCCCTGGCCTTTAAGCTGCAAAAAAAAGACAATGTGGTGGTGTGCTTTTTCGGTGACGGTGCCAGCAATGAAGGTTCGTATCATGAAACCATGAATGCGGCGGGGCTTTGGAAGCTGCCGGTGATCTATGTATGCGAAAACAACCTCTATTCGGCCAATACGTCCATCAGTCTTACCTGCTGCCAGAAAAACGTGGCGGCAGACCGTGCGGCAGTCTACGGGATTCCCAGCGAAGTAGTGGATGGGAATGATGTAGTGGCGGTAAACGAGGCTGCCACCCGGGCTATTGCACGGGCCAGAGCCGGAGAGGGCCCCACTATCCTGGAGCTGAAGACTTACCGTCACGGCGGCCATTCCCGCAATGATGCCTGTGGTTATCGACCCAAGGATGAAGCCCAACTGTGGATTGAGCAGAGGGATCCCGTCAAGAATTTCAGGACAGTCATCCTGGACAAGGGCGTAGTGACAGAGCAAGCACTTCAAAAAATGGAAGCAGAAGTAGAGCAGGAAATTGACGACGCAGTGGAATATGCAAAGGCGGCGCCTGTACCAGCCAATGAGACCGCACTGGAAAATGTATTTTGGGAGGGTTGAACACATGGCCATGATGTCGATTGCGGATGCGCTGAAAAGTGCCATCGCAGAGGAGATGCGCAGGGATCCGTCTGTTTTCTGCCTGGGTGAGGACGAAGATATTCCCGGCGGCATGGGTGGTGCCTTCACCGTGACCAAAGGCTTGGGGGAGGAGTTTGGCGCAAATGTCCGGATTGCCCACGATACGGGTTTTGAGTTCAGGGGCGTGGAGGATTTCGGCAGCAACCGGGTTATTAATACGCCTATCGCCGAAATTTTGCTCTCAGGTGTGTGCGTGGGCGCTGCCATGGCGGGAATGCGGCCGGTGGCAGACTTACAGTATGGGGATTTTCTGTTTTGCATGATGGATCAGCTGGTCAACCAGGCTGCAAAAATGTGCTACATGTCCAACGGGCAATTTCATGTGCCCATGGTGATGCGGGCGCCCTGCGGAGCTACCAACCGGGGGGCACAGCACGCCCAAAGCCTGGAGAGTTATTTTATTCATGTTCCGGGGCTGAAGGTGATCTGCCCATCCACGGCCTATGATGCCAAGGGAATGATGAAAGAGGCCATTCGGGATAACAATCCTGTGCTGGTGTTTGAACATAAGCTGCTCTACGGCGGCAAGCGCAAGGAGGCGGGACAGCTCAGCGCTCTGGGGGAGGTGCCTGACGGAGATTATACGGTGCCTTTTGGGAAGGCAGCTGTCCGCCGGGAGGGCCGCGACATCACCATTGTGGCCAATCTCCTGATGTGGTACAAGGCCATGGAGGCTGCGGAGGAATTGGAAAAGGAGGGAATCAGCTGCGAGATCATCGATCCCCGGTCCCTGGTCCCCTTTGATTACGAAACGGTGCTGGAATCTCTGAGAAAGACCGGAAAACTGATGATTGTCCACGAGGATCATTACAACGGAGGGTGGGGAGCCCAGTTGGCTTCTTATGTGGCTGAGCATGCCATTACGCTTTTAGACGCCCCCATTGTGCGGGTAGCGGCGCCGGACTGCCCCATTCCGTTCTCGCCGTCACTGGAGAATTATGTGATTCCCTCTGCACAGCGGATTGCGGAGGAGGCCAGAAAACTGGCCCGACTGTAATAGGGAGGTGCCTATGATTCAGGAAATCAAAATGCCCAGTGCAGGGCAGACCACGGATGAAGCAACCATCGTCACGGTGAACGTAAAGGTCGGAGATACTGTTAAGCGCGGGGATGTTTTGCTGGAGGCGGAAACAGACAAGGCCATTTTGCCTGTGGAGAGCTTTGCGGCTGGGCAAGTGCTGGATGTACTGGTTCAGGAGGGGGACAGTGTTACGGCAGGTACCCTGCTGGCCGTAGTGGGAAAGCCGGAGGATGCGGCCTCCTACCAGGAAAAGCTGGAAGGGGATTGCCATGCTGTTCTTCCCGAACAGCCTGCTGGCGCTGTGCAGGCGGCGCCGGTTCCCCTGCTGCAGGAGGAGTATCGCCCGATTGTCAAAGGGGAGAGCCCGGTAAAGGCTGCCCCTGGTGCCGCCGTGTCTTCGGCTCCTGTATCACCGGCGCCCGCCATGCCCAACGCCAAGCTGTTGGCCCGGGAAAAGCACGTTGATTTGTCCGCAGTGGTACCATCCAACGGACAGTTCATCAAGCGCCAGGATGTTCTGGCGGCAGCTGCTGCCGGAGGCGGTGCAAAATACGAGGTTAAGCCCATGACCCGGATGCGTTCTGTTATTGGAAAGCGGATGCGGGAGAGCCTGGATATCATTCCTGCCTGGCAATGCACGGTATCGATCAATATGGAGGCCTGTATGGTTCTGCGGGATGCCTGCCGGGATCAACGGGGAATCAAGCTCTCTTATAATGATATTCTGGCCAAGGCGATTGCTGTGGCTGCCAGAAAATATCCTCTGGTCAATGCCCGTTATGAGCAGGATGAGATCCGTGTTTATCACCATACCAATGTAGGCCTGGCAGTGGCTCTGGAGGATGCTCTGGTGGTGCCGGTGGTGCAGGACATTGACTGCAAAAGCCTGGATGAGATTGCTGCGGCGTACCGTCAACAGATCCAAAAGGCCCGGGAAGGGAAGCTGACCCCTGCAGATATGGGGTGCGGCAGCGTGACCATCTCCAATCTGGGGATGTACGATGTGAAACAATTTACTGCCATTGTGAATCCTCCGGAGAGCTGCATCCTGGCAGTGGGCAGCATCCAGGTGGTGCCGGTATGGGATGGAATCGCATTTCAGCCGGTCCACGAGATGACGGTGACCGGTTCCTTCGATCACAGGATGATAGACGGGGCATATGGGGCGCAGTTCCTGCGGGAAGTGAAGGCCTTGATGGAGACCCCTGCTCTGATGCTATGTTGATGGGAGGGCGGCAAGTATGTTAGAATTTGATATATTGGTGATAGGCGGCGGGCCCGGGGGCTACTCTCTGGCTATCAGTGCTGCAAAGCACGGCATGCGGGTCGCACTGTTTGAAAAAGACCGATTGGGCGGTACCTGCCTGAATGTGGGATGTATCCCCACCAAGTATCTGGTGGACAAGGCCAATGCCATGGAGAAGATCCGCAGTCTTGTCAACCAGGAGATATTCCGGGATGCTGGCGCATTCAGTTTTCGGAAGATTCAAAAGGGAAAGACTCAGGTCAGCGACAAGTTGGTGGGTGGGGTTCAATACCTTTTGAAAAAGCACGGTGTCGAGGTGATCCATGGCAGTGCTGTCTTGCAAAAAGACCGAGTGGTCAACTGCGGCGGGCAGGAATACCATGGCCGTTGGGTGGTGATTGCCACCGGGTCGGTACCGCTGACCATCCCCATTCCGGGTTATGAGTACTGCATCGACTCCACGGGTGCTTTGGGACTGGCGGATCTCCCCGACAGCATGGTGGTGATGGGAGGCGGTGTGATCGGTTTGGAACTGGCCTGTGCATTTGCAGCCTATGGTACCGATGTGACTATTATCGAGATGATGCCGGAGCTGATGCCCGGGGAGCAGCAGGAAGCCGTACGAATTGTGGTAAATGCCATAAAAAAGCAAGGCATTCATCTGCTGACCAATGCCAGGATGCTGCGGATCGAGCAATCGGCAGAAGGACTGCGGGCGGTCTATGAGCAGGACGGAAAAGAAGGTGCGGTGACCTGCCAGCAGGTATTGATGGCGGCTGGCCGAAGAACCAATCTCACTGGTATCGATGCCCATGCGTTGGGACTGCAGATGGATGAAAAGCAATGTATCGTTGTAGATGCCAGCCAGAGAACCAGCATTCCCGGTGTGTATGCGATTGGCGATGTGGTTGGAGGCTACCAGCTGGCCCATGCCGCGTATGCCGAAGGTGAGGCGGCGCTGGCAGATATTCTGGGCGAGGGCAGACCCATGGGAACAGTCCCGGTACCTGTATGCACTTATACCATCCCATGCTTTGCCACGGTAGGCCTCACTACACAGGCGGCCCGGGAAGCGGGATATGATCCGGTGTTGGGATCCTTTACATACGACGCCAACGGTATGGCTCTGGCGGAGGGGGCCTCGGGCGCTGTGTTTGTGGTTATGGATAAGACGCGGGAAAAGACGCTGGGGGCGACCATCGTGGGAGAAAATGCCTCGGAAATGATCGCGTTTGCCGCCTCCGCCGTGGCAAATGGAACCACAGCAGAGGAGTGGGAGCGTATGATTGTGGCCCATCCCTCCTTGTGTGAGATGGTACGGGAGGCGGCACTGGACGCATTCGGACGGTCAGTACATAAAGGTTAAGGGCGATAACGGAAGGATGATGAAAATGCGCGCGTTATTGGACGGGAAAACCGCATTGATTACTGGCGGAGGCCGGGGAATCGGAGAGGCCAGTGCTCGCCGTCTGGCGGAATATGGGGCCAAGGTGATCCTGGCAGATATAGACCTGTCCTCCGCCCGGGCGGCGGCAGACCAGATCAATGCCCAGGGCGGCACTGCCAGGGCGCTGGAATTCAATGTGGCGGAGTTTGAAGCGATCGGAGAGAAAGTGGCTGCGGCCAGGAATCTCTTCGGCAGACTGGATATTTTGGTCAATGTGGCAGGAATTACCGGATCTACCCCCATTGAAGAAATTACTCCCGAGAGCTGGGACCGGATGATGGACATCGATTTGAAATCCATGTTTTTTGTGACACAGGCTGTATTTTCCGTTATGAAGGAGCAGCACTACGGAAAATTGGTGCATATGTCCTCTCTGGCGGCCCTCCGGGGCGGAAGAAGTTCGGATGCTTCTTACGCCTGTGCCAAAGCGGGTATCTTGAATCTGAGCAAATGCTTTGCACTCCAGGGAGCGCCGTATCATATCACCTCCAACGCTGTCTGCCCTGGGAACATCCTTACGCCCATGGGTAAGACACTCTCCTGGTCAAAGGTGGATCCCAAGACGTATATTCCCTTGGGGCGCTACGGCACGGCGGAGGACATTGCCAATGCGGTGCTTTTCTATGCCTCCGACCTTTCCGATTATGTGACAGGCGATTCCATGAATGTCAACGGCGGCCTGTACATGTAATACCACGTGCCTGATGGATATTAGTGGAGATCCGGAAGAATGGAGCGCTTCTGTACAGAAGAGAGGTATCTTTTAAGAACAGGCTTTTTAAGCCGTGCCGTACGCTGATCTTTGCGGAATGTAAGCTGAAAGCCGGCAGGGAGATATGTGTGATCCTGTAACGGGAGCACAGTTGCCGGCAGCCGTGAAACGGCGCTGCCATCCGCACCGGAATAACTGTCCGCTGAATTGTCCTTTCCGGTTTCCCGGCTGCTCGTGCAGAGCCGTTCTATCCACCACAGTATCCTGGCAACACGAAGAAATGATGAAGAAGGACGCCTGTGTTTCTCAGAAACACAGGCGTCCTTCCTGATTTTAATTTTCTGTAAAGCTCACCGATCCATCAGGCGGCAGAGCATGACAGCGGCTTGGCCCCGGGTGGCGGAGGCAGTGCCGTTATAAGCACCGCTGACCAGCCCCAGACCCTGGGCCAGGGCAGCGTAGCCCAATTCGTCGGCGGGGATGGAGGCTCGATCCGGATAGGCGCAGGTGAAGATCCCCTCCAGCCGGGCCACGGAGCCGTAGCCGGCGGCATCCAGCAGGTACCGCACCAGCTGGCCGCGGGTCACGATCGCGCCATCTCTCCGCTCCGTCCTGGTCAGAGCGCCCATGGAATAGGCGGCGGAGTATGCGTCATTTCGCTCCTGATCGGTGGTCAGGGCCGGATCCAGGGGGCCGTAGTTCAGGCTGTACAGCAGGCACACCAGATCCCACTGCGTCAGGGCCTTCTCCGGTTGGAAGGTGCCGCCGTCGTAGCCCACGCCGAAGTGGGATAGCCGCTGGATCTCGCTTTGGGCCCAGTGGTTTGCCACATCGCTGTAGGTGAGATCATCTTTTTGATCCTGCCAGGAATAGGCCATGGGCTGGCCGCTTTTGGCATCGATGCCCCGGCACGCGTCCTCCCGCTCCAGGGTATAGCCCAGTTCCAGATAATAGTAGGCGGACATGCCCATTTGGATCAGCCGCTGTGTGACGGCGTCGGTGCCTGTCAGCTCCCGGGGGACCAGCAGATAGCCCAGTGTCACTTCATAGGTATCCATCCAGGCGTCCATAGCAGCTTGGGCGGAGATGACACCCTGGGGAGCATCAAAGGTGACGGCTTCATCGTACTGGAAGGAGAATCCACACACGGAGCCGTCTGCGGCACTGATGCGGACGGTATAGCTTTGCTCCGGGAAAAAGTAGCCGTTTTCTTTCCGGGCAAAGCGGAACGTGTAGGAGGAGACGCTCTCCGAATCTTCCAGGGGAACCACCGTGTCGTCAGGAATCTCGTAGAGGGCCAGCCGGGTATAGTGCTCTGCGTAATAGGTTTTCAGGAAGGCCTCTGCCTTGGCCTGCGCCTCCGCCTCGGTGAGGGAGGCCTTGTCCCCCTCGTCCCAGGGGAAATAGGAGTAGAGCGATTGAACCTCGCCGGTTCTGGCATCCACGGTGAAGGTTCGGGTCAGTACATCTTCCCCGTCAGCGCGGCTGTACCGCAGAACGCAGGTCACCGGGGCTTCGGTGCCTTCTTCCGCCTCACCCACGGAGAACCAGGCGGAGGCAAGGGCATAGCCGCTCAGACCATACTCCGGCACCGCCCGCAGCGCCTTGTCCAGATTTTCCTGGGAACGGACGCCTTTGAGTTTCTGGATGCCGGCCTGTTCCGCCTGAGACAGACCTTTGTTGGAATCAGCAGAGCTGCTCTCTGCGGTGGTATCATTGGCGGCGCCGCCCATACCAAACCGGGACATCAGGGCTTCCCGCTCTGTCAGATCCACCAGTTTGCCGGTTTTCGCGTCCACATAGAAGGTGTGAACCGGATTGGGCAGGTAGCAGAGGACAGCCTGGGTGCTGTCCTCGTCAGGCAGAACGTATTCCAGCCGCAGAGACTGGGTGGTTTCCAGAGCCTGCGCGGCGGCGGACTGCGTGGCGCGGGCAGTCGCGGAGGGAATGCTGCCCAGGAAGGTGTCCTCCGGCACATCCCGCCGGAACCGGGTAACCAGATTGTCAGCGGCCCGAACCGTGACAGAGCAGCTCAGCGGTGAGGGCAGGCCGCTCAGCACAATGGTGCCGGAGAAGCGGAAGGTTGTGCTGTCCAGCTGATCCAAACCCGTGGGTTCCTCCAGAGCCACGGATTCCCCGGAACCCAGTACCCGTTTTAAAAAGGCCTCCGCTGCCGCCTGGGCTTTTTCCGGATCCCCTTGGGGGAAGGACGGAAGACCGGAACTGGGACGGGAAACGGCCTCCGAGGGATTGAGGGTATAGCTGATCACAGTGCCGTCGGCCAGGGTACTGACGGACAAAGAGCCGCTCTGGCCGCTCCAGTAGAGATTCCACAGGGAAGTCAGCTCTCCCTCCTGATAGTCGCCATGAAAGGAGGAGTAGTCGTCGGTGTCCAGATTCAGCTTGGTCTTGACAGACTGGGTGACTTGTTTCAGTTCCCCGTCGGAGCCGCTTTCAGCGGCCGCCGCGGGAAGAGTGGCGGTAAGGGCCAGCAGAAGTACCAGAAGCAGGGAAAGAAGCCTTTTCATGATCGTACCTCCATTTTCTTTTGGAAACTACAGGGGCTTGTCTATCCTATAAAATTATAGACGGGAAAGATTCCAAAAGGTTCCATCTCCGGCAGTGTGCTAACGATAAAGTTCACTTATATAAACAGAATGAAAAAACGAGAGCACAATATATTTTTGAAGTGGCAACAATATTCAAATTAAATTGGGTGTATAGAAAAGTTCCTTTGTGAAATTTTAGTAAAATAAATCTACCACATATTTTTAATGGGCGGTTTGAAATCACAAAGGAATAAAAGAACAGGGGAAATGGTTCTAGAACCATCTTCCCTGTTGCTTTTATTTTCCATATGTTGGGCGCTGGGAATGCTTTGCAGTCAGTGATCGGACAGAGTTTTTCCCTCGAAGTAGAACTCCCAATTTGTTACGGTTTCTCTTGGATACGAATAGTGGTCGCCGATGTTTAAGGCTTCCCACTGAGAGAAACAAACCTGAAGCTTAGCTGAACGTTCCGCAGCCCCGTCCGTGGAGGTTATCACAATGAAGTAAGCCTCCGGCACGTGCAAATAGGTGCTGCGTACACAGTACTTATCCGTGATCTCCCAAGGAACAGGTGCACTGGAACCATATATGGCGGGGCCCCAGCTGGCAAACAAAACCATGAGAGAAAAAAACACAGCCATTTGGACAATCCATTTCTCCGGCCGGACAAATCTTTTCTTTTTTTTGAAGCGATCCATAGGAACCTCATTTCTCTCCCAAAAAACGCATGGAGGCAGAGATTCAATCGTTCCTCCAGACCATTTTGGAGAGGTATTCTTGTTGAGCAAAATAATCCCGTGTCACATTCAAGTGGGTAATCATCGCAAACCGGGCACCCAGAGAATCATTTCGGCAAATAGCATCCAAGATACAGCGATGCTCGTATGCAGATCGGGTACGAAAACCATCTCCGGATTCCTTAATGGAAATACTGACCGCCGTGATGATCGTGGGCATTAGATTCTGTAGTACCTTGTTGCCATAGCATTCGGCAATGTAGCAATGGAAGAGCGCGTCGGCATTGATGTAGTTCTCCCCGGCGTTCAGCAGCCGTTCCAGTTCATTGCAGCGAACCGCTAACTCTTTCTTTTGCTCGGCAGTAATCCGTTCCGCAGCCAAGGCGGCCATTTCAGGCTCGATCATCAAACGAAGCTCCACCAGGCTCATGGCAAGTTCTGGGCCCTTTTTAATAAACGTGAGACCCAGCGGATCTTCAGGTACTCCCATATGCTCACATACATACGTTCCGGATCCCTGGCGAACCACCAGAATATTGCGCGTTACCAGCTGCTTGATTGCCTCGCGCAATGTGCCGCGACCGATGTTGAGGGCTTCCGCCAATTCCTGTTCATTGGGGAGACGGTCTCCGGGTTTCAAATTTTGTTCCTGAATCAAATGAATAATCTGGGCGGATGCCAGATCCACGCGGGATGCGGAACTGAGAGATTTCATATTGGTACTCCTTTTTACATATTAAACATACGATGTTTTGATGACTTTGTAAAGGGGGGTCTTCCACGTCATTTTAGACAAAATACCCAAAATATATCTGTAATAAACAGATAATCTATGTTAATGTGAAAACAATCATTGAAAAGTATCTGAAATATGATACAATGACTTTCATAAAACATATGATGTATTTTAGAGAGAAAAGAGGACCCCTATTACTCCTAATATTTTGCTGCTTTTGGAAAATCTTTCCGGAAATATATAATTTTTAAATATATCACATTGCTGTCTTACGATGCAATAGAAAAGGGGGATTTGTAAAAAGTTCACTGTTTTTGTAACAAAATAAAAAATGTATAAGTCTGTTAAACACGGCATCCCCCAGCAGTCAGGATATGTTGCCAACAGGTAAAGGAGGAAACGAAATTTATGAAAGTCGTCATCTGCGACCACGTTTTCCCGGATATTGAGCAGGAAAAAGAAGCCCTGGCCTGCATACCGGAATTGGAGCTAATTGATGCCCATTGCACTTGTAAAGAAGAGGTCATTGCCGCCTGCAAAGACGCAGATGCAGTGCTGAATCAGTTCAACTATTTGACAGAAGAAGTCATTGATACATTTAGAAAGTGCAAAGTTGTTGCTACATATGGCATCGGACTAGATAAGATCGACGTGAGCGCCCTGTCAAAGCGTGGCATCTACCTATGCAACAGCCCCGACTACAACCAGTGCGAGGTGGCAGATCATATTGCGACCATGGTCATGGCACTCAGCAGACATCTGGTACAATTCACAGACCGTATGCGGGCAGGCAAATATGAGATCCCTTACGATTGGATGAAGCCTCAACGCCCCGGGACTCAAACTGTAGGGTTTGTAGGATATGGGAGGATTGCCCGGCAGGCGGCAGAGCGGCTCAGCAAGGGATTCGGCATGCACGTGATTGCATACGATCCTTTCCTGACGGAAGAGGAGATCGCATCCGCCGGAGCACGCAAAGTGGATCTGGAAACCTTGATGCGGAACTCGGACTTTGTATCCATCAATGTCTCGCTCCTCCCCAGCACCCGAGATTTGATCGGGGAAAAGGAAATTGCCCTGATGAAGCCAACAGCGTTTTTGGTGAACTGCTCCCGGGGCGGTATCGTTAATGAAGACGCCCTGATCGCTGCACTGCAGACCCGGAAGATCGCCGGTGCCGGTTTGGATACCTTTGTACAGGAGCCACTGCCCAAAGAACACCCCTTCTGCAAGCTTGACAATGTCATTCTGACGCCCCACGCTGCCTGGTATACCACAGATGCCATGAAGTCCGTGCAGCGGGTAGCTGCCGAACAGGTAGCCCTGGTACTTACCGGTAAAGAGCCCACCCGCTGTGTCAATTATGAGGCAGCCAAGAAAAACAGAAAGTGAGGGACCCCTTTATGGACAAACGGGCAAAGATGAAAACCATGGATGGCAACGAGGCTTGCGCTACCGTAGCTTACCAATTTACCGAAGTGGCCGGCATTTATCCTATCACTCCGTCTTCCCCTATGGCTGAGCTTACAGATGAATGGGCTGCAGCCGGAAGAAAAAATATGTTCGGCCAGCCGGTGTCTCTGGTGGAGATGCAATCGGAAGCAGGTGCCATCGGAGCGGTACACGGTGCCCTGGAATCCGGAGCACTCGCCACAACGTTTACATCATCGCAGGGCCTGATGCTGATGATTCCCTGCCTGCATATTATCTCCGGACACCGTCATCCCGGCGTACTGCACGTGGCAGCCCGGAGTGTCGGAACCCACGCCAATTCCATCTTCGGGGATCATCAGGATGTCATGGATTGCCGGGCGACAGGTGTGGGCATGTTTTCAACGGGCAGCGTCCAGGAGGTCATGGACCTGGCTGCCGTCGCCCATTTGGCTGCAATCAAAACAGATATCCCCTTCATCCATTTCTTCGACGGATTCCGGACCTCCCACGAAATTCAGAAGATCGAGGTCATCGATCTGGAGGCCGTGACCAAGCTGGTGGACCGGAAAGCGCTGGAAGCATGGCGGGCAAACGCCATGAATCCGGATCATCCTGTCATCCGCACTACAGTTCAGGGGCCTGACGTGTACTTCCAGAATGCAGAGGCCAACAACCCCCAGTATGCAGCGCTGCCGGATATCGTGGAATTCTATATGCAGGAGCTGGGGAAGATCACCGGCAGAGAACATCACCTGTTTGATTATTACGGTGCCGCCGATGCCGAACGAGTCATCGTGGCAATGGGATCCGTCAGTGAGACTGCCCGGGAAGTAGTGGATTATCTGACAAGTCGGGGAGAAAAGGTCGGATATCTGCAGATTCATCTGTATCGACCTTTCTCTGTGGAGCATTTCCTGAAAGCTCTGCCTGATACTGTCAAAAAGATCTCCGTGCTGGATCGCTCCCGGGAGCCCGGTGCCCTGGGTGAAGCCGTCTATCTGGATGTAGTGGCGGCTTTCGCAAACAGAGACAATGCCCCTACAATTTACGGTGGGCGCTACGGCCTTAGTTCCAAGGATGTGGATCCCGCCCAGATCAAAGCCGTATATGACAATATGGACGCAGTGTTTCCCAAGCCGCACTTTACTATCGGAATCGTGGATGATGTAACACACCTGTCCCTGGATTCCAGCACACCGCTGAAAACAGATCCCGAAAGCACAATTTCCTGCAAGTTCTGGGGCCTGGGCGGCGACGGTACAGTGGGAGCCAATAAGAACTCCGCCAAGATCATCGGGGACCACACCGATATGTACACGCAGGCTTATTTTGAATACGATACCAAGAAATCTTTTGGCATTACAAAGTCCCACCTGCGTTTCAGCCATACTCCTATCCGTTCTACATACTTGGTGAAAAAGGACGCAGATTTTATTGCCTGCCACAACCAGTCCTACTTAAATAAGTACGATATGATCCATGAGCTCAAGCCCGGCGGAATCTTTCTGCTGAACACATCATGGACTGGAAAAGAATTGGAAACGCATATTCCTGCCAAAGTGAAGAAATACATGGCGGATAACGATATTCAGTTCTATACGGTAGACGCCAATCGTATTGCGCATGAACTGGGACTAGGTGACAAAGCCAGCATGATCCTGCAGGCAGCATTCTTCAATTTGGCCAAGGTAATTCCGGTGGAAGACGCCGTGGGGTACATGAAGGAAGCTGCAAAGAGGACGTTCTCCAAAAAGGGCGAAAAGGTGGTCAATATGAATTTGGCCGCTATTGACGCAGGTATCAACAGCCCTGTCCGCGTAGAGATTCCGAAAGATTGGAAAGATGCGCAAGAGCCCCAGCAGGATCTGAGCACTCTACCTCCCATGATCCGTGACATCGTAATGCCTATCAATGCCCAGCGCGGCGATGACCTTGCTGTCAGCACCTTCGTCGGACACGAAGGCGGCACATTCACCATGGGAACATCCGTCTACGAAAAGCGCGGCATTGCCACCAGCGTTCCCGTTTGGGATCCCGCCAAATGTATCCAGTGCAACCGTTGCGCTTATGTCTGCCCTCATGCCTCCATCCGTCCGTTCCTGCTCAGTCAGGACGAAGCCGACAGAGCTCCCGGAGACTTCAAAACGGCCCCGGCAAACGGCACAAAGGGTCTCCAGTTCACGCTGCAAGTCAGCACCTTGGACTGCACGGGATGCGGAAGCTGCGCAGCGTCCTGCCCCGCCAAGGAAAAGGCACTGACCATGGTTCCCGCCGGGGACCTCCTGGCAAAAACAGACAACTGGCAGTACGCTCTGACCATTTCCGACAAGGGCGACATCTTTAATCCCAATACAGTAAAAGGCAGTCAGTTCCGTTTGCCGCTTCTGGAATTCTCCGGTGCATGTGCCGGTTGCGGTCAGACGCCCTATGCCAAACTCATTACGCAGCTTTATGGCGATAAAGCGTATTGGGTCAATGCTATCGGGTGCTCCATGGCATGGTCCGCGGCGATGCCCTCTTTCCCCTACACCACAAATAAGGAGGGGAAGGGTCCAAGCTACGTTTGTTCCCTGTTTGAAAACCAGGCGGAGTGTGGTTTAGGCATGGCAATCGGTGTCCGGCAGAGGCGCCAGGAGGTTCGCCTCCAGGCAGAGGAGCTGAAAACCCTGGTTGATGGTACGCCCCTGGCAGACGCTATTCAGAACTGGTTGGATCATTTCAACGAACTGCGGGGCTGCGACGAGCCCAGCAAGCAGATGGAAGCAGCCCTGGAACGCGCAGAGCTTCATGGAAGAACGAAGGAACTGGCAGAGCAGATGCTGCTGCACAGGGATCACTTTACCAAAAAGCTGCTGTGGTTGTTTGGCGGTGATGGCTGGGCATATGACATTGGATTTGGCGGCCTGGACCACGTAATTGCCTCCGGAGAAGATGTAAATATCTTCGTGGTGGATACACAGGTCTACTCCAACACCGGCGGACAAGCCTCCAAGGCAACACCGCTGGGCGCATCCGCTAAATTCCAGGCTGCAGGAAAGCGCACCCAGCGCAAGGATTTGGGCCGACAGATGATGACCTACGGCGATGTATATGTGGCGCAGGTTGCCATGGGCGCAGATCCGAATCAGCTGATTAAGGCTGTGACGGAAGCTGTGGCTTATCCGGGCCCCTCCATTATCATTGCGTACACCCCGTGTATCGCCCACGGTATCCGGGCAGGTATGAACTGTGTCCAAGAAGAAATGAAAAAAGCGGTTGAAGCTGGATTCTGGACACTCTACCGCTATAACCCCTTGAACAAGGAACACCCGTTGACCATTGACTCCAAGAAGCCCACTGGTGATTACAAGGCATTCCTGAGAGGCGAATCGCGATTTGCAGCCCTGGAAAAGCGCTTCCCCGAGATTGCACAAGAACTCTTTGATAAAGCAGAAGAGGAGGTGGGAAGAACATACGGAGAGTTCACAAAACTGGAAGAGATCATGAAACAATAACTTCATGAGATCGAGATGCCTCAGAGAGAAACTGGTACGGATACAACAAAGGAGGAGAATGTATGAAAGCAAAAAAGTTTTTCAGCTTGCTCTTTGCGTTGGCCCTGGTGATTGCTATGCTCTCCGGCTGCGGAGGGGACAGTGCTGAAACGGATACCCCTGACTCTCAGGGCAGCGAGTCCGCGGAGGGGGGATTGACAGAAAAAATTGAGCTTTCTTTCGCCCACTCCCAGCAAGGAACCTCCGAGCCCGGCCTGGCCATGCAGGCCTTTGCCGACAAGGTGCTGGAAGATTCAAACGGGATGATCGAGATCACCATGTATCCCGGTTCTCAGCTGGGCGGCGAGCGCGATGAAATGGAAGGCCTGAGCATGGGAACTATCGACATGGCCTACATCTCTGCTGGCGTCATGGAAAACTACGTGCCGTTGGCCGGTATCTTCAACCTTCCCTTTATTTTCGATGACTATGACCACGCGCAGAAAGTTCTCAGTGACGAGAGCATCTTCAATGCACTGGATGAGGGACTGGCCAGCAACAATATCAAGCTGCTGACTTCCCTGGTGCAGGGCAACCGCTATATGTATTCCACGAAGGCTGTGAACTTTGATGATCTATCTACTCTGAAGGGTCTGAAGATCCGGGTTCCCGAATCCCCCATGGCAACCGGCATCTGGAGCGCTCTGGATGCGAATCCCACCGCTGTTCCCTGGTCTGAGGTCTATACCGCAATGTCCACCAAAATTGTGGAGGCGTTTGAGGTGCATGTTTACGCCGTCCTGATGGAAAATCTCCAGGAGACGTTTACAAATGCGTATTTGACAAACCATCAGACTTCTGTTTCCGGTGTTATGATTTCTTCCAAGACCTGGGAAAATCTCCCCGAGGAAGCAAAGCAAATTATCAGTGATAATCTGCCGTATCTGATTGAGGTGAACGCTGACAATATCATCTCTGCGGAGGAAGGTCAGCTGCAGGAGCTGCGGGATGCCGGAATTGAAGTTACCGATGTGACGCCTGAGCAGAAAGAGGCGCTCAGAGCTGCCTGTGCCGACCTGCAGAATGAGTGGTTGGCCAGCGTTGACGGCGCTCAGGATCTGTATGATATTGTCCAGTCTCTGCGTTAACCTCCTCTTGAATTATTACGCTCTCCGGTAAATGAACCGGTTAGCAGAAAAAGCATCTTGCCAAGTCCGTTTCCCCTATTTTTCCAGAAGCAGTCCCGGGCGGAGTTTCCGCTCCGCCCGGAGCAGCTTCAGCCCAGGAGGGATATTATGACAAAAATCTGTAATGTTTTGCGCAAAGTTGTCAAGATACTGATTTGCATTCTGTTTGCCGCTTGCGTGGGGATCACGTTTGCAGGCGTTTTTGCCAGATATATATTAAACAACTCCATTATTTGGGCAGAGGAATTTTCTAGATACACATTCAACTGGGTCGTCATGTTAGCCTGCGCGCTTGCTGTTAGCTCCAACTCCCACATGTACATCGACGTTATTTACCGCGTAATTCCGGAGAAGTATCACAAGCACTATCAGGCAGCTGTGGACGGTTTGGTGTTGATTTTTCTCGCATTCATGATCTATCAGAGCATTGCCCTTGTCCAGGGGGCAGGTGTACAGGTCTCAGCAGCTATGCGAATCCCAATGCGAATTGTCTATTGTGGAATGCCGGTTGGCTTTGCCCTGATGCTTATTTTCGGCATTGAACGGCTGATCAACGATGTTACCGGAAAATCCGAGGATGCGCTCAACAGGTATGACATTGATGTTAGCACAGAGTCTGATGACGGAGGACTGCTGTTATGAATATTATCGTGGTGATTATTTCCGTATTTTTTGTGTTGGTTCTCTTGGGATTCCCCATTGCATTCAGCATGGGCATCGCGGGCGCTGCCACCATCATGACCGTTGCTACCAACATTCCGCTGTTAGTAATTCCCCAAAGAGTCTTTGCGGCCATGGATTCATTCTCCCTGATGGCTATTCCCTTTTTCATCCTGGCGGGAGAACTGATGAACGGCGGAGGAATTACCAAAAGCATCATTCGATTTTCAGACAGTCTCATCGGCCATGTAAAGGGCGGCCTCGCGCACGTGAATGTATTGGCCAGCATGCTCTTTGCCGGACTGTCCGGATCCGCAGCGGCGGATGCTTCTTCCATCGGCGCCATGCTGATTCCTGCCATGGAAGATGACGGCTATACCCCCGAATTCAGTGTGGCTGTCACTGCAGCTTCTGCATGCATCGGCCCTATCATCCCGCCTAGCATCTGCGCAATCGTCTATTCCTCCATGTCGGGACTGTCGGTGGCGGCTCTGTTTATGGGCGGCATCATTCCCGGCATTCTGATCGGTCTTTCTCAAATGGCACTGATCGTATATTACGCTAAACGGGATAACTTCCATACCAGTCCTTGGCGTGGATTCCGGCACGTATACAAAACTTTTGTCGAGGCGATTCCCGCCATGATTATGCCCCTGATCATTCTGGGCGGAATTTTGTCCGGCATCTTTTCTCCCACTGAAGCGGGTGTGGTAGCGTGCATTTACGGCATGATCGTGGGATTTTTGAAAAAGAATTTGACATGGAAAAAACTGCCGGAAATTTTTGTAAATGCCGCTATTACCGCTGGAACCACCATGATCGTCATCGGATTTGCTCAGGTTCTGAGTTGGATGCTGACCCGTGGCAGTTTTGCAGAGATCCTGTGCAACGGTGTCCTCTCTTTGACAGACAACAAGCAGATGATCTTCATCCTTCTGCTGGTTGGTATGTTTATCCTCGGCTTCTTTATTGACACCACCGCTCTTTTGATCCTGGCAGTTCCTGTTGTTGCGCCGATTATCGCGGCTGTAGGCATTGATTCGTATCACTTTGCCAATCTAGCGATTATCATGGCCATTATGGGAGCATGCACGCCTCCCGTGGGTGTGTTGCTGTTCATCTGCTGCGGCATCGCTAAGATCCCGGTGATGAAGGGCGCCAAAGCGCTGACTCCTTTCCTGACTGTTATGTTTATCCTGATTCTGATCCTCTCTTTCATTCCTGCGGCAGTTACAGGCATCCCCAGTTTGCTGGGGTAACGGATGTCGAGGTGAAACTGTGGAATTTAAATGTTGCAATAAGAGCGAGCAGGAGCGGTACATCTGGCCCCAGTTTGACGCACTTCAGCTGTCCATTGGATGGGATGAAGACGATCTTCAATTAAAACAAATATTGGTGGAAGACGTATACGGTGACAGCCATCCTGGCAGCGCGCACCTAAACAAATTGGCAGAGCAGGCCAAAATAGGAGTCTACCAGAGCGGCGGAAAACCCGGGCACTTCCATACCACTGATATCTGTGACGGTTGTGCCCAGGGCCATGACGGAATGAACTATATCTTGGCATCCAGGGAAGTCATTGCCGATATGGTGGAACTGCACGGACGATTTATTTCCTGGGACGGACTGGTGCTTCTTTCCTCCTGTGACAAATCCATTCCTGCCCACTTAAAAGCGGCTGCTCGTCTGGATCTGCCCACGGTATTTGTGCCAGGCGGCAGTATGCGTCCTGCACGAAATATGACATCCTGCTGTGAGGCTGGAGATATTTCCCTTCGCCAGAAGCGTGGAAACGAAATTACGGATGCGGAAATTCGGGATTTCAAACTGACTGGTTGCCCGTCTGTTGGCTCCTGCCAGATTTATGGCACCGCCAGCACCATGCAGACTATCACGGAGGCTCTCGGACTGGCCCTTCCTGGCAGTGCCCTGGCTCCAGCCACCATGCGGGATATTGAAGCATATGCCCGCCAGGCAGGTAAGGCCGTCATGAATTTGGTTCGGAAAAACATTACATTCCGGGACATCGTAACGGAGAAATCCTTGCGCAACGCCATTATCATTCACAGCGCAGTGGGAGGTTCCACCAACGCACTGATCCACTTGCCGGATCTGGCCAGAGAACTGGATATTCCTCTTTCTATGGAACTGTTTGATGAGATCAATCATATGGTGCCCCATATTGCCAACATTCTGCCCAGCGGGAAATGGCCAACGGAAACTTTTTGGTTTGCTGGAGGCGTGCCAATGGTCCAGTACATGATGAAAGATTACCTGGATCTGAACGTCATGACAGTTACCGGAAAGACTTTGGGAGAAAACCTGGAAGCACTGGAAAAGGATAACTTTTTTGATCGGAATCTGGGATACCTGCATAATTACGGGCTGGAGAGAGAGGATGTCCTAATCCCTGTTGAGCAGGTCAAAGAAAAAGGCTCCGTGGCCATTTTGAAAGGGAATATTGCGCCGGATGGCGCCGTGGTGAAATACGCGGCCATTGCGGAAGACATGCGTGTGCATGAGGGGCCCGCCCGGGTTTTTGACTGCGAAGAAGATTGTTTCTATGCGGTTGTCAACAAGCAAGTCTCTCCCGGTGATGTACTGATTATCCGGTATGAAGGACCCCAGGGTTCCGGCATGCCTGAAATGCTAATGACGACGGAAGCTATTGTATGTGACAAGGACTTAAATGGGACGGTTTCTCTCGTCACGGACGGTCGGTTTTCCGGCGCTACACGCGGCCCCGCCATTGGCCACGTATCTCCGGAGGCAGCCGTGGGCGGGCCACTGGCCTATGTGCAAAACGGCGATCTGATCCGCTTTGACGTGCCGAACCGTTCACTGAACATGGTGGGTATTCAAGGTATGAGACTCACTCCGGAAGAGGTGGAAGCAGTACTGACCAACAGAAAGAATACCATGAAGCTAAAATCCCGGGGGACCCGGAAAGGTGTGTTCCGCCGGTATACAGAGAACGCTCGCTCTGCTATGCAGGGCGGAGGGATGTGAATGCGGGGGTAAAAATGAGTGGGTATAACTGGAACGACATTGTCTCCCGGCTGGTTCATTATCTGCGTATTAAACAAACGCCGGTAGGGGTAAAATATTTCGAAACCAAAGAAGAAATTCAGCAAATCCCAAAGGTTCGAATCCCAACAAAGCACATCGCACCCTGTACAACTATCTCCCAGGCTGTTCAGTTCAACTGGACGGTAGCGTGCTTGGCGGAGACGATCCATATTAATTACTGCCGGGGAATCCATGGCATGTTTGACCGGGATGAAAAATGGCATTCAGGCAAAATATTCGACAAGGTATATTATGAGGAACTCTGCAATGCAAGAGCACACCATGACAACCTGACTTGCCTGCCTGCAAAATACGCAGGGTTTGTGGCTAGTCCTCTGGTTACCGGGCGCCTTCCGGATCCCGATGCCTGCATCCTTTATGCTGATTCCGCCCAGACATTCATGCTGCTGGCAGGTTGGCAGTACTATGGCTATGAAAAGCTGGAGTTTACATTCGTGGGCGAATCCACTTGCTCGGATTCTTGGGTAAGCACGATTCTCACCGGAAAACCAAAAGTATCGATCCCAAGCTTTGCAGATCGCAAATTTGGTGGATTAAAAGATGAAGAACTGGTCATCTCCATGAAAGCCATGGATCTAGAGCGGGCTGTTAACGGCGTAGAGCAGCTTTATAAAAATGGTCTGCGATATCCCATTGCGCCATATTCTCTGACCACGGATATGATAGACGGCCTTCCCAAAAGCTATCTGGAGTTTTAAGTAAGGCAGGAATATGATGGAGAGCAAAACAATTCATTCCATTGACGGGATGCCATTGACACGGTTTATCCTTGAGATTACAGATCATATTGCAGTCATCAATATGAATCACCAGCCTATTAATATAATTGATGCTGCATTTGAAGAGGAATTGGTTACCATATGCGATTACCTCAACCGGGAACCCGATGCCTGGGTGGCCGTGTTGATTTCCAGCTGCAAGACCTTCACCGCTGGAGTGGATATCCACCTGTTCAAGAAAAGCATTGAGGAAAGAACTGTCAGTGACACCCAGGAGAAATATTATGACAGTGCGCTTGCGCTATATGAGCTTCGGATTCCCTTGGTCTGTGCAGTTCACGGCTATTGTCTGGGAGGCGGTCTGTGTTATCTGGCAGGCGCGGATTTGGCCATCGCTGCAGAAGGCACGTTGGTGGGGCTCCCTGAAGTGAATATCTGCGTTACCGGTGGCAGTGGCCATCTTGCCAGAATCGTACCTCAGCACATCATGCGGGAGATGGCCTATACCGGCGCCTATGTACCCATTGAGCGGCTGGAAAAATACGGTGCCGTAAATGCAATCGTACCTCTGGAGCAGTTGCGCAGCCGTGCAATGGGTATGGCCCGGGAGTTGACCCAAAAAGGTCCCTTGATCCTTCGGTATTTTAAGACCTGCATGGATCGGCAGGAAGATTTCCAGATGAAGCGGAAAAATGAAATGGAAGTTCTGCATACCCGGTACATGGCACGGCACGCGGATTTTGAAGAGGCTTTCCAGGCATTTCTGGAAAAGCGCAAGCCGAACTTTACTGGAAAGTAGGCACGATTCCTGATATGAAAAGGCGGGGCCTGCTGAGTTTCAGCAGACCCCACTTTTTGTTCAGAGCGTGAAAGAGAGGAAAACATGGAGGCAGTCAGAAAAGAGTACCTTCAAAAGCTCGGCACCCTGGAAGGAGCTTTGGACACAATTCGTCCCGGTGATACGATCGCTACAGGCGCGTTTGGAAATGAGCCGCCCGGGTTCCTCGGAAAATTACATACCATTGCCAATCGAGTGGAACGGGTATCCCTATGGACAACGGTTATGATGCGGCATTATCCTGTTGTGGATGACATATCTCTTGCCGGGAAGATCGACATCATCACGTTTTTTTATAGTGGAGCTTGCCGTGCGGGGCACGCCAGCGGACGGTATACGCTTGTTCCCCTGAATCTCCACTCTGTGGGGAAAGGAATTGTTGCAGCCAGGCGGCCCAATGTGCTTGTGATTGCTGTCTCCCCCATGGATGAGCAGGGAAAGTTTTATATAGCCTTTGACATACAGGTTATATGGGAAATGATTGAAGCGGCGGACATGTTAATTCTGGAAGTAAATCCCAATATTCCAAAGGTCTATGGAGAAACCGCAATCCCTCTGCACAAGGTCGATTATATTTATGAATACGCCGCCCCTGTTCCAGAGCTGATTTCTCCCCCTCCCTCTAAAGAAGATCAATTAATTGCCGAAAACGTTGCGTCCCTCGTTCGGGATGGTGACTGTATTCAGCTGGGTATTGGCGGAATGCCTGACTCTGTGGGCGTACGCTTGTTGGATAAAAAGGAACTGAGTATTCACACCGAGATGCTGACGTCTTCTATGGGGCGGCTTATCAAAGCAGGCGTTGTTACGAATACCCGAAAAAATACAGATCGTGGAAAAACGGTAGCCGCTTTTATATGGGGAGATCGGGAACTATACGAGCTGGTGCGGGAAAATCCCCAAATTGAACTCCATCGGGCTGCCTATACAAACGACCCTTTTCAGATCGCAAAAAATGATAATGTCGTCTCCGTCAACACAGCGCTTCAAATAGATTTAACCGGGCAGATTTGTTCTGAGAGTATCGGGGGAAGGCAGTATTCCGGCACTGGTGGAGCGGCGGATTTCGCTTACGGAGCATACCATTCCAAAAACGGCAGAGGAATCATTGCGATCCATGCCTGTGCGAAAAATGGTACCGTATCAAGAATAGTGCCCCAATTATCTCTGGGGGCTATCGTCTCAATCTCCAGAAATGTTGTAGATTATGTGGTGACAGAATATGGAATAGCCAAGCTTCGGGATCGCACAATCCGTCAAAGAGTGGAAAACCTGATTGCTGTTGCTGCACCGGAGTTTCGCAGGGATCTACGAAAGCAAGCCAACGACTTGTTGCTCTGGTAAAGTAAAGGATACGGTTGCAACGGTACAGGATGCAATAAGTTTTACGAATTGCAGGATGAATAAAAGAAACGAGTTTGTAGATTTTTAATGGGATAGAGTTGCGGTATACCATTAAAAAATGCAGACTAATTTGCGCAAAGCTGCGTAGCCGCGTTTAGAGATGCCGCGGCTACGCATATTTATTTGACCAGATTGATACGGCGGAGCATCAATTCCAGCAGAGACAACCAATGCCTTTTTAGAGTGGAATCGGCGCACATTGCCAGTTTTAGCAATGAGTTTAGAACCAAGCGCAGGCCCAACACCAAACGTTTGCAGCACATGGCTATTCCGGTAGAGAAGCTGCCAGCGATTGCATTTCCTGTTTGAGTGTGGCTAGCGCGGAAGAAGCCGCCTTTGATTATGCAATGGCCTGTTCAATCAAAAGTTTGAAGGTATCGTTCTTCGGCAGAAGACCAATGCGCTTGTTTGCATTTGTATAAATTTTAAGAGCCTTTTGCCTACTGAAATAGTATCCGTGTTTTCTACACTATTTTGAGTATTTGGCTGAAAATGCTTTTGCTGATAATTCAGAAACACACTGGCAATGCCAGAAAAGAGCTACAAAATCCCCTCATTTTCACTGCCATCAGCCCTGGCAGGACTGCTAAACAAACGATTGGTGTCTGGAAATACAGAGCCCAATAAGGAGATCAAGTTGTTCTTCAACATAGTCTGAACCTTGGGACATTCCTGGTACTGCCGATAACAGTTTTTCAAAAATAATCGAGTATTTTCCTCAGGAAGATATCTGGGCAGTGTAATTTAATGGGCAAGACCATAGTTTGCCGGCTTTATAGCATCTTTCTTGTAGGTCTTGGCCCGTCTCAAACTGTTGTTTCCATAGTTATGCACCAGCATCGCATTGACTACAGAGACATAAAGCCTTGCGTTATGGAGAATTTGAGCAATTATAATATGATAATTTCCGGTAATTCCATTACAACACAGGACTCTCCGTCCACATTCTTGCGAAGATTTGTCTGCTCCATCAGTTCGCTGGTCGTGTGCTGCACCTCAAATGGTGAAACGACAATCTCCCAAAGAGACGCGTATCAGCAATCGTGCTTTTACCTTTGGAAACATCAATGCCAACGCAGTTCATGAAGATTCCCCCCTGTACCAAAATGTAACCGGATACCATCTTCTTTCATTGCCGATTTAATCTATTGTGTGATACGAGCTCTCCTACATTTGAGTCGGCTCGACCCGCTTAAATCGAACGCTACAATAAGGGGATGGCTGTCAGTCTCGGACACGGATGCACCCCCCAAAAAAAGATGGAGGTCAGCCAGTTATTCTTTTTATTATAGCCTAGGCATGAGACGGAAAAAACACCGGACTGGCTATACAATCTTCTCGGACATGGTTTGCTGTCTCCTTTCGAAAGGTTTGTCGCAACTTCATTCTACCAAGAGATCTGCAAGCCATGTCTTTTTTATCCGTTTTTTAATTTCTACCTTTTCCTTGTGCGTGAACAGTCTTATGAAACTTTTTTGATGGCTTTCAGCAGTATTTAAGAGCTTCTGCTCCAATTCAATTATTTTCTAGATGTGATTTTCTGCACAAAATCCGCTTGTTTCATAGACCCCTGCGGCACACGCTGTGGTCTGAACCCGTTGTGGCAATTGAAAGGCTGGTTCTGGAGAGGTATTTTCCACCCTGCCGGGTATCAGCACAGAGGTGCGATGCGGGCGCTTTAAGCATTAAGAAATGAATTTCATGCAAGTGATTTTGACAATCTCCAGAAAGACCGCTGGATATATATGAGCGATGATTTTCAAATTTTCTTAAAAAAACGAGAAAGATTGGAAAATTTTTGGTTGCATGATATAATGACTATAATTACTAGATAATCTGGAATTATCCTTCGCTCTGCAGACGTGGAGCCACCCTCCTGCAAAACGTCCAGGTCACAACAACCTGTATATCACTGGAGGCGCTTATGAATTACGATTATGTGAATGAAATTGTGTCGCAGCTGCTTTCAGACACCTTTTCCGTGTTTTGCGGTGCCGGCGCCAGCGCGGATGCCACAAACAGCAAATGGGAGGACATCTTCTGCGAGACCACCAGAGAATTCTATCACCGCGCTTTCAGCAACGATATTTATTTCCTGGCGGATCTGGAGAAAAACTACTATAACACGGCACATTTCTACGAAGATGTTGTGTGCGCCGTCTCCAGTGGGGACAGTAAGGAATCGGCTCACATTAGCGGAATTGTCAACCTCAATATCAACCAGGTTTGGACCACAAATTTCGACACTCACATTGAGGAAACAATTTACAGAAAATACGGGGTTCAGCCAACGGTCATAAAAGACTCAAGGGATCTGTTCTCCGCCTCTCTGAATGGGCCATATGTTGTCTACAAGCTGAACGGCTCAGTGGAGAATTCTGCCTCCATGGTTCTGACGAAAAGTGATTTCTTTGATTACTTTAAAAAACAGCGGCTAATGTTTGAATTGCTGAAGCGTCAACTGGTGCTAGATACCTTTTTGTTCGTCGGATATAGCTTCAAGGACGATTTGGTTCTAAACGCCCTGCGGGAGATTAAGGAAGTATTTCCAGAGAAGGGGAAACAACACTATCGCATTTTCGTGGAGTCCCCATCAAAGGAAGATGCCTGCAAGGCGAAGTTTAGGCAGTACGAAAGGCAGTACTTCGAAGATAAATACAACATCAAAACCATTCAGCTGCAAGCCTATGATGAAATTGATTTGTATCTGGCGGAAATCTACAAGCGATTTTGCAACCACAATGTGTTCATCTGCGGCTCTTTTCGGGACATTCCCCACAGCATGAGACTCCAGATTGAGAAGCTGGTGGACTATTTGATTCTGCGGCTGTTTGAAAGCGGCTTCAACGTATACTCCGGTAACGGTCGTGGCCTGGGAGAGATTGTTGTTGCGCGCTCCAGCAAGTACCAGGAGCAGACCCACGGAAAGCTGATTAACCGTCCGTTTATTTTCATAGGGGATAGCACCCGGCAGAAGCGGGAGAAAAACAAGCTTATCATGAAGGACTGCAGCACCATGATCATCATATGCGGCCAAGATGAGAGCCTGCGGACTAGCAAAAACGTCCTGGATCAGTTCCGCCAATTTAGGGCGGGCGGGGAGACAGGCGTTGCGCCGCTCATCATTCCTCTTCCGTCAACAGGATTTGCAGCCAAGGAGATTTTTGAGTCGGATGAATTTTCCGTCACCCCCTGTTTTCGGGAGAATCCGGGGTTCTTTAAGCGCATCGGCGCCTGCAGTGATCCTCAGCAGTTGGCAAGGCTGGTGGTGGATCTGATTGCATCTTACAGGATGGAGCCCAGTGTGTGAAAGACAATGTTCTCCATAATCTGAAGTTCGCGTTTTTCCTCTTGGAGGCCAATCACACAAACCTGGTGATAAATGTAGTTCATGGTTTTAAAGCTCATGTAGTCTGTCCGGCGGTTAAAAGTCGCAACAGAAAAAATGTTGAACAGACCGGTGACCCGCATGGCATAGCGGTCTTTCTCGATGTTGTCATACTCCCGTAAAAGTAGGTAGAGCAAGGGTTGCTTGTCCCTAAAGCACAGTAGCGCGTCCTGGATTCCCCGAATAGGCATATTCTGTATTCTGTCGCTGGTAATTTTTGCGAGAATGTGCAGAGCAACCCTATAAAAGTCTTCGGGGCTGACCAATTTTTTATAGACCAACTGCTTACATAGGGCGAAAGCTTCGGGGACGGTGTTAGGAATGTCGCGGAGAAAGACGGGGAAGATGTGCAGTTCTCCCGCAGAATACCGTTCCTCTAGAATCCGGTATTCTTCCAGGCAGATATTTCCCTGCGGGAACCGCTGGGAATAGAAGACAATTGCGTATCGGACCTGGGGATTTGCTGCGCCCTTCTGAATATTTGTCTGATACCTATGGTCACCGAAAAAGATATTCCGTCGATCATACCAGATATCTAAGCCAAAGTTTTGAAGAAACTGGTAGAAGTCGTTGACAATAGGCAAGCGATCCTGCACTGCAAAGCAAAAGAATATCATGCAAATTCTCCTTTTTTTGGAAGCAGAGCATATCATCCTCCGATGCCTCGGTGAAGGATAATTCCAGATTATCTATTGACACACGGTTACTAAAGTAAAAACAGCTGCGGGGAATCGCTTATTTGTGATTCCCCGCAGCTTAAACTATTGACTATCCCAGACTAAATGACATTTTGTTTCTGGGATGGTTTTCCGATAAAAGGATTGTCTGTTGTCTCGTGCTGACATGTGTATAAATTTGAGTCGTCGAAATGGAACTGTGACCAAGGAGAGCTTGAATATACCGAATATCAACACCTGCATCTAAAAGTGAAGTGGCAAAGGTGTGCCGGAACATATGGATAGAGGTCTTTTGCACCCCTCTTTGACGATTGTAGCGGGCAATGGCGAGGCGAAGGGCATTTTCTGTCAGCATTTCCCCGTGCTCATTGCAAAACAGGTATTCGGCGGCGGAGCCTCCCCGTATCTGGATATAGTCTTGTAAATGAGCCGCTAGAGAAGAGCAGAGAGGGATGACTTGGATCTTGCCTGTCTTGGTGTGCCTGAATACGACCTGGCGGGCTTTCAGGTCTACATCCCCGTTTAGGATATTGCGAACCGTTGCGGCCCGGCATCCGCTGTTTAAGAGAAACTGAACGATGATCCAGTTTCGGTACTCACAGAAGGAGCAATAGGGAGATGGCTTTTGAAGCAGCTTCTTGAGTTCCTCGTCTGTATAGGTTTCCTTCCAGGTGTCTTTAGCCTTATACGATGGGGCGGAGAGATCGGTATATCCTTCCATCCGGCACCAGGATAAAAAGGAGTTGAAGGCCCGCATATAGCTGCTGATAGAATTGGGGGAGAGATTGGATGCCCGCATAGAAGAGATTGCGGATTCCAAGTCCGCCTTAGAGAGCAGGGAGAGGGGGAGGGAGAGATCCAAGTGCTTGGAAATGCAGTGCAAGTGCTCTCGGTAGACTTGGATGGTTTTTGGAGAAAAGCCTTTGGCAGAGGCCGCAGAGAGAAACTGAGAGAACCGTTCTTGAATGCTTGTGCTTTGCGAGGTGTACATGGTGATTTTTTTCTTCATAAAAGACCTCCTGCGATCATAAAAAATGGATTCTAGGCAGGCGGTCTAAATCTTCTAGAAAAAAGAAAAACCCTCAGAATCTCAGTGATTCCAAGGGTTTGGTGGAGACTACTGGACTCGAACCAGTGACCTCCTGCGTGTGAAGATGCGTCGGGACGTCAAAGCCCTGCTATTGGGTGCTTTCCGGCACTTTTTGCCCCGCTTTCTGTGGGTACAAATCACTGCCTTGTCCACTGTGTCCACCCGCTGATTTTCTGATATTGGTCAGCGTATTGGTCAAAGGACCGGCTCCGCCAAATCAGGCGGAGCCGGGGCTTTTTCTCGAGAGCAAATCTTGTCACCGTGATGGTAACTTGAACCGGAACGATTGTCAAGTATTTCTTCCCGACTCAGGCAACTTGCTCTGTACCACCCCTACTCCATCAAATGGTGGGGAAGTATATGAACAAGACGAATGGTAACAAGTAAAACTCGCGGTCACTGAAATCGATATCCCCGTTCCTGTAGGTTGCGCAGGAAGCCCATGAAGTAATCACGGCAACGGAACGAGCGCTCTTCGTATCCCGCGACGCTGTGAAAAGATGCAATCCGCGCCTGCTCATTCAGCCAGACCGTGTGGGGATTGGGATTCCGGCATGGTGTTTCATCCATATACAACACATTCCTTCTCTACGGTTGCTCTATCAAGCAACAGCGGTTTCCAGTACCCATAAGAATGGTACATCATGCTCCCAGGTACTCTTCCAGGCAGATGCCCTGTTCCATGATCTCCTTTGCGGCCTCTTCGCCCACATAGCGATAATGCCAAGGTTCATAGCCGATACCGGTCAGGTCGCTTTTATCCGGGGATAGCGGAGAATGAAGCCGTAATCGGCGCAATGCGCCATCAGCCACTGGTGGACAGGGGTTTGCTCCTGCTGCTTGTCCAGGATCTGATAGCTCGTATCCACAATATCCACCGCAAGGCCGGTCTCATGCTCGCTGGTACCGGGGCGGGCGACCCACTCGGCGGCCCGGTCCTCGGCCTCTTCCTGGGAGAAACCCTGCTTTGCCAGGGCGTCTGCCCTGTTCTGAAATAGTCGCTCCTGTGTGGCGCGGGTGCGGTAGGAAGAGCAGATCAGCGGCTGCAGCCCCGCCGCACGGGCATCGTCCATCATCTGCTGCAGGGCCGGATAGGCCCTTTTGTCAATGGCCTGGCGGTTCCGAAGCTGGGTCAGTTCCGGGGGCGTGAAATCCTCCGGCAGAGGATGGGCGGCGCTGACCAGCCGCAGGTTCCATTTGGCCTCAGCCTCTGGGGGAACGGCAGGCTCTTCCGGGATCACAGGTTCCGGAGTGACGACAGGCGCTTCCCCAGGGAACCGGATTTCTTCTGTCGGGACCGTGATGTCCTCCATTGGGACCGTCAGTTCCTCCATCGGAACCGTGGTGACCGGCGTATCGCCGCCGGGTAGGATTTCCCCTGGAAGGATCGCGGCTGATGACTTCCCCAGCAGGAAACCGCCGCCAAAGAGCAGCAGGGCCAGCAGAACAGACAGCACAGGGGACCGGCGCCGGTGGTGTTTGCCCCGGCGGGATGCAGACACTGGGTGGCGGGCCACATCATATACATGCTCCGGCATTGGAGCGTTTTTTACGGAAGATTGCAGAATATTCGCCATGTGAGAAACTCCTTTGGTAGATTTCGTACCTGAGTTTACAGCATGGTTCCGTCCAAATCCCCTCGTTTTTGCATCAAACCGGCATCATCTTCTGGCGGAAGCGGATACGATTCCCTCCGCATGGCAGGGCACTTTTTCCATTTGGGCTTTCTTTTTTCGCCCAGCACCGCTATCATGGAGGATGATGCAAAAATGATGGGACCATCAGATAATGTGTATAAAAAGAAAGAGGGGGTGTGTCAGATGAATAAGATCCTGATCGCGGAGGACGAGGCGCCCATCGCGAACCTGATCCGTACCGTTTTGACCGACGCGGGCTACCGCTGCGTTTGGGCCTCCGACGGCACGCAGGCGGCGGATCTCCTGGAAAAAGAACCCTTTGATCTGGCGCTTCTGGATATCATGCTGCCCGGTTTCAATGGATATGAGCTGCTGGAATATTGCAGGGAGCTGGAGGTGCCGGCCATTTTCCTCACCGCCAAAGCAGAGGTGGAGGACCGGGTGAAGGGCCTGCGTCTGGGGGCGGAGGACTATCTGCCCAAGCCCTTTGCCCTGCCGGAACTGCTGGCCCGGGTGGAGACCGTGCTGCGCCGCTGCGGCAAGACGGAACGGGTGCTGCGCCTGCCGCCGGACATTGAGATCGACACCGCCTCCCGGCTGGTGCGGCGGGGCGGCGCGCCGGTGGCCCTGACCGCCAAGGAATACGACCTGCTTCTGCTGTTTGTGCAGAACAAAAATATCGCCCTCTACCGGGATCGCATCTATGAGCGGGTATGGGGCGAGGAGTATCTGGGAGACAGCCGCACCGTGGACCTGCATATCCAGCGGATGCGGAAAAAGCTGGGCCTTGAGGACCGGCTGGTGGCGGTGTATAAGGTGGGCTACCGACTGGAGGTGTAAGGCGTGCGCCTGTTTTGGAAACTTTTTTGCAGCATGATCGCCATCACGGCGCTGGCCTGCTCGCTGGGCGGCTACTTGCTGGTGGACAATCAGTTTC
>PPYE01680437.1_pt1 | contig 30278 bp, 27 predicted proteins | sample 1559881 | NCBI WGS metagenome assembly PPYE01 (sample SAMN08240022, study PRJNA423297) | Human gut metagenome, whole genome shotgun sequencing project. | reverse complement strand
CTCCTGCGCAAAACGGCGCAGCACTGGGAAGAGCGCGTCGGCGACGGCTGGGCTGCCAGCTTTGCCGATGCGTTTACCGCAGACCTCGCTGGTGCTGCAGCCGATGACAAAGATGTCGTCATCCTGTGGTGCCTGACGCTCGACCATTTCGTCGAGGATGGTGCTGAGTTCCTGAGCGATATTTTCAATCTCAAACATGGGAATCCGTCCTTTCTGTTCCATCATTAGTAACTGCTCAAAAAGCCGGACGCTTGTCCGGCTCTGTTGTTCATGCGTTTTCTGTCGTTTCCGGCAGGAGACTGTCGATCACAGAATGATTTTCTGCTTCTTCAGTGGTGATGACCATGCTCCAGGATGCTTCATCCCAGGCCACGCCAAAGTTCAGAATCTCGCCCAGATCGCGCAGTTTGAAATAAGTGAAGCCGTCGATGTTGTAAGCAGTCGGCGTCACATAGCGCCCGTCGACCATGACGGTCATATTATTTTTCACGGCGATATCGCTGCGATCGAGCTGGATCAGGCTGCCGCCGCCATCAAGCGGCGTGCCGCTCTCAACAGTGATGAGGCGTTGGCTGTCGTCGTAGCCGACGTTAAATTCTGCGTCGGTGTCCGCAAGGATCGTCGCCAGATCGCGCAGGCGGAAATAATTGAGCCCTTCGATGTTGTAGCTGGAAACGGTGGTCATTTTTCCGTCGATGGTGAGGTTGTTGTCGCTGCGGCCAATGGCGATCTGCCGACCGTTCGACGCCGCTGTCTGGACATCGCCGAGGTATTCTTCCAGCGTAAGCCCGCTGGCCATGATGTCCTTAGCGGCTTCCACGCCAACATAGCGGAAATGCCATGGCTCATACTGATAGCCGGTGATGTTCTGCTTTCCTTCTGGATAGCGCAGGATGAACCCATACTCGGCGCAATGCTTCATCATCCACTGCACGCCAGGGAACTGATCGATGGATGTCTGCAAATTGTAGCCGCTGTGGTAAGCGTCGCCGACGTCAAACGCGAGGCCTGTCTGGTGCTCGCTCTGACCAGCGCGCGCCGAAAAAGTGTTGGCCTGCGCCTCGCCATGGATGGCGGCGTAGTTCGCGAAAAGATTTGCCTGCACATCATAGCTGCGGTAGCCGGAAAGGATGTACATGCTGTTGCCCTGCGCGTTGCAGGCAGCCAGAAATGCTTTGGCGGCTGCGTCCGCTTCGCCTTGCAGACTGGTGCTCTGACCAGCGCCGCCAGTGTAGGATGGCGCGTAATCTGCCGGCAGCGGATGGTTTTTGTTGACGAGGAGAATGCCGCTGACAACGGTGGTGCCGTCGGCTTGCTGATGGCTGTCGTCAAAAGCAGGCTCCGTCGTTGTGACGCTCGGCGGCTGCGACGTTTCCTCATCGTCCGGATCCTCAGGACCGGCTGGCTGCTCCGGTTCTTCCGGTTCAGATGGATCTGCTGGCTCAGATGGATCGGTCGGCGTCTCCGGCTCTGCAGGATCTGAGGGATCGGTGACCGTCGGCGGATCGACCGGGCCAGCATTTTCTGCAGCGAAGCCTGGTGGAATGCTCATTGTCAAAAGCGCCGCCGAAAGACAGACAGCGAGAATTTTCGGATGGTTTTTCATATGGAATCCTCCTTAAAAAACTGAGGCAAAATGTCCTTCTTTCCTACTCTGATTATAACACCTTTCAAAAATAATGAAAGACTTGTTGCACACACAGACGCAATTAAAGTAAAATAATAAGGAAATCTTGAAAATCAGCAAAGGAGTCTCTATCGATGGAAAAAATCAAAATGACCACGCCGCTCGTCGAAATGGACGGCGACGAAATGACACGCATCCTCTGGGCCTGGATCAAAGACAAGCTGATCCTGCCATACGTGGATCTGAAAACCGAATACTACGATCTCGGTCTTGAATATCGCGACGAAACAAACGACCAGGTGACCGTGGACGCTGCAGAAGCGATCAAAAAATATGGCGTCGGCGTCAAGTGCGCAACGATCACGCCAAACGCCGCCCGCGTTGAAGAGTACAACCTCAAGGAAATGTGGAAGAGCCCGAACGGCACCATCCGTGCCCTCCTCGACGGCACCGTTTTCCGCGCGCCGATCCTTGTCAACGGTATCCACCCATTCGTGCGCACCTGGAAAGCACCGATCACCGTCGCTCGTCACGCTTACGGCGACGTTTACAAAAACAGCGAGCTGCGCGTTGACGGTCCAGCGACTGCCAGCCTGAAGGTGGCTTACGAAGACGGCCGCACCGAAGAAAAAGAAATCTTCACCTTCACCGAACCTGGCGTCATCCAGGGCATGCACAACCGCGACGCCTCCATCGCCAGCTTCGCCAACGCAGTCTTCACCTATGCCCTCGACACCAAGCAGGATGTTTGGTTCGCAACCAAGGACACCATCTCCAAGATCTACGACCACCGTTTCAAAGACATCTTCCAGGAAATCTTTGACCGCGACTATAAGGACCGTTTCGAAGAAGCCGGCATCACCTATTTCTACACCCTCATCGATGACGCCGTTGCCCGCGTCGTGCGCAGCGAAGGCGGCTTCATCTGGGCCTGCAAAAACTACGACGGCGACGTCATGAGTGACCTTGTCGCCACCGCTTTCGGCAGTCTGGCAATGATGACCTCTGTGCTCGTCAGCCCACAGGGTTACTACGAATACGAAGCCGCTCACGGCACTGTGCAGCGCCACTACTACAAGCATCTGGACGGCGAACAGACATCCACCAACTCTGTCGCCACCATCTTCGCCTGGAGCGGCGCGCTGCGCAAGCGCGGCGAAATGGACGACAACACTGATCTCGTGCGCTACGCCGATGCGCTTGAAGCAGCCACCATCGAAACCATCGAAAGCGGCACCATGACCAAGGACCTCATGAGCCTTTCCACCATCGAAAACAAGCACGCCGTCAACAGCGAAGAATTCCTCGACGCCATCGCCCAGCGTCTCGACGCCAAGCTGGCGTAAATTTTCTACGAACGCACAAGAGCGCTCCGCAACGATTGCGAAGCGCTCTATTTTTCTATGCAATATCCATCAAGCACTCACACCTCAAGATAATAGTCGAAGCCATAGCAGCTTTTCTCGAAGCCGTAGTGTTCGTAAAATGCGTGAGCGTCTGTGCGCGGCAGGCCGCTGTCGAGAACGATGCCCTTGCAGCCGCGTCGGCTGGCGAGATCGCGGGCGTGGTCCATGAGCGCACGGCCGTAGCCTTTGCCGCGCTCACACTCGTCGACGATGAGACTCGAAAGATAGCAGGTTTGGCCGCTGAGCCAGAAAGTGTTAAAAAATGCGCCGTGACAAAATCCCAGCACGCGGTCGTCGTCTGTGAGGAAAAATGCGAAGCTGTTCTCGTCAGCGAGAACCTCTGCGTAAACGCGGCGGATTTCGTCGCGGTCGTAGGTGTTGTAGGTCCAGAGCTTTTCGATAAAATCAAAGGCGATGTCAAAATCGTCCATCGTGGCGTTTCGGAATGTCATTGTGCGCCTCCTCAGTCCTGCGGTTCCTGGAGACGCTTGTAGTATTTGTCGTACTGATAAAGCGCAACACATGGATTGTGACCGAGCACGCGGTCCTTCGTCACGACGGAGGTGACGAGGGCGTCGGAATATTTAATGAAGAGACTGTCGTGACCAACGCACAGGCCCATGATGAGATTGAGATCGGTGTGGGCTTCGTTGAGGGCGAGCGCCTGCATGATCGGGTTGCACATATTCACACCGACGGCTTCACATTCTTTCGGAATGCCGATGGAAACCTTTGGATTGGCGCCCATTTTGCAGACAGCGCCGTAGACCTCGAAACCGTTGGTGCGCAGGATTTTGGCCAGCGTGCGCGATTCGTCGAGCAGCCCGGCGCAGGTGGCGATGCCAAGCTTGTGCGCGCCGATCTTGCGGGCAAACTGGATGACTTCCTCCACGCGCGTGCGCTTGCCGTAGCCTTCATATTCCACTTCGGCAGCGGAAACAGCGATGCGATTGTTCTCCGGCTCGCGCAGAAGATCCATGGCGCGGTTCTGGATCTCGTCGGGAACATTGGTGGTGAGACAAAAATCAGGATATTTTCCTTCCTCACCACGACGGCAGTTGACGACATGGCAGTCGATGCAGGAGCGGGTGATGTCTTTTTCTTCCATTACAGATTCCTTCCTTCTCATTGAACTTGTTACCAGTATAGCACGCACTGTCCGCGAGCACAAACGCGATCGTTTTTACCATATCCAGACACGAAAGCCTTGCACCGCAGGAAATTTTTTGTGATAATGAACATAATAGATCTTTAACAATTTCCTTCAGCAAAGGAGATGATCCCATGCAATGTCCACATTGTCACGCCGACGGCCAGGACGGACGTTTCTGCAAAAAATGCGGCAAGCCCCTTGACCAGGACGTCAGCGATATGACGCGCGTGATGCCGCCGCTGGAAGCGCTGCACGAAAAGCCAACAGAAACCGCACCGGATGACGAGGCGCAGGCGGCCGCAGATGCCCTGACGGAAGCGCTGGACGAAGCAGAAGCCGGAGAAGAACAAACCGCAACCGCACCAGATGCAGTTGCTGCAAATACAGATACGACCGACGAAGGGTCGCCGGAAAACGACGAAGCATCCGACGAGGAATCGCCAGAGGACAGCGAAGCGCATGATGAAGAAGCCGCAGAAACCGACGACGCTGGCGAAGAATTTTCAGAAGACGCCGAAGAATCGTCAGAAGAAAATGAGGCCGCAAACAAACCACAGCTGCCAGCTTTCCTGCTCGAAGAAGACGGCGACAGCGACGATCTTTCAGAAGATCCAATGCAGGAGCGCCGCAAAAAACTTCTGACAGCGACCGCGCTGATCATCGGCATCCTGCTCGCAGCGATCGCCGCTGTGTATCTCTTCACCGATTTCTTCGACACCACACCGCAGACCGATCCAGCGGAGCAAGTCAAAAACGCCGACACCATCGCGCCGGACACCAGCCTGGCAGAAGATACCGTCGTTGGTCACTGGCGCCACTACAACGAAGGCAGCGTCATCGAAAAGATCGGCACCGCCCAGTATCGCTGGACCATCGGCGACAAGGTTTATCCGCTTGATTTTGCGGACAACAAATACACCTACGAAGATGAAAACGGCAACACCTACATCTTTGTGCTCACCGACGCCGACCACATCCAGCTCGCCGCATCGAGCGACAAATCCGGCGGACTGATCACAAATCCAGCGTTTGAATCCAACTACATCGCTGGCCGCGTTGGCCAGGACGGCACCATGGCCGAAAGCATGAGCGTCAACGGTGACGCCTTCAACATCGTCGGCAAAACCTACGCCGAGCTCGCCGGCACCTACGGACCAGGCTCCCTTTCTGTCATCGGCGACGATCAATACATCGTCTTCCGCGGCGAAGGCGGCAATTTTGCCGTGCAGTTCCAGGGCGAAACCGTCCCACTGTCTGCTCAGGCGCAAAAAGATTATGATCTGACGCCGCTCCTGTCCGGCAGCCAGAGCTACAGCGTCGTGCCAATGAGCTACGACAATACCACACCAGTCGTCGACACCACTCCAAACGGCACCTCCGATCCATCCACCGGAGGAGACACCACGACCGGTTCAACGACCGACAACACTCCGACACCGCCAAGTACGACGACCGATGGCAATACGACAACGAACAACGGCAATGGCAGTAGCAATAGCAACAGCAATGACGATGATGAGGAAGAAACAGAATACACCGTCGAAATTCCGGATATGCCAACCTTCCCATCCACTTCTGCCGTGGCGACTGGCGTCGTCTGGGCCGATCTTGGGTTCGTCATCAAAAATGCGCCTGACACCCTGACGGTCGAAGATCTCTCCGCAGTATTGGGCATCGCCTTGGAAGTCGGCACCGCACCAGCCAATGAAAGTGGATTTTCTTTCTATGGCATGGACGAAGGCTATTTCGCCGGCACCTACGCTTACGGCGACCATTCCTTCTACATCAGCGGCTACGGCAACAGCGCCCTCGCGCCAGACAAAACCATTCTCTTCATCCAACAGATCAGCTAAAACCTGCGCGGACCATTTCTCAGCAGAAATGGTCCGTTTGTCATTTTATTGTCATGACCTTTGCGCAAATATTTGCTAAAATAAAAGATAGCGAAAAACAAAGGAGGAACGATCATGTATAAACGCATACTGCAGCTTTTTGCACTCGTGCTGATCTGCTTTGCCGCCAGCGTCTGCCTGGAAAGCGACGCATTTGCCGCCGACGCCGCCGTGAGCCGTTCCACGATCAGCATCGGCGGTGTCAGCGTAGATCCTTACCAGAGCTTTTCCACGACCATCACCCTGCGCGATGCCAATGGAAACGCCCTCACGACCAACCCGACCGGAAAAGTTTACATCTGGGCCACCGATGAAAACGATCGCGTTTCTGACGGACTCGACGTCATCGAGCTCTCCCTCGGCAGCAACGTCTATATGCACCAGACCAGCCGCCAGGGCGTGCTGATCATGGACGCCGCAGCGCTCATCCAATCACAGCGCTTCAATCTCACCCTTGACGCCAAGGGCACCTACGAGCTCCACGCTCTCTACATGCCGACCGGCACCATCGATCCAAATGCCGTCACCAACTACTGGCCATACGAGCTCAGCGGTAATACCGTCAGTGATCGCACCGTCACCGTCGACGCCACCCCGGCAAACGACGTCGCCATGATGGTCGTCTCGACCAAGATCCGCGGCATCGGCGTGGATTCCTTCCTTATTTCTGATCCACGCAACCAGACCCTGTCCACCGCCATCTCCGTCGACAGCGGCTCCAACGCTACCGACGTACAGCTCGCGCTCCTGCGCGACAACGGACTCTCCGTCGGCGAAGGCGTGCCAGTCTATATCAACACCACCTCCAACAACGTCACCGTTTCCAACGTGCTCGCCCTCACCGACGCCAACGGTATCGCACGCTTCAGCGTCAGCGGCCTGCTCTCCACCGGCAGCACCCTGCAGCTGCGCCTCGATCCAAACGACGCGCCCGTTGTGATCCCGCTCGCCGAGTACGAATACAAACCAGAGCACATGCGTTTTGATATCGGCGCCAACGTCATCGACGTCGACGGCCGCACCGTCGAGATCGACACCGCCGCCGTCGTCCAGAATGGCCGCACCTACGTGCCATATCGCGCCATCGGTGAACTGCTCGGTGCAGAAGTCGCCTACGACAGCCACGTCCGCACCATCACCACCACCTTCGACGACACCGTGCTCACCATGACCATCGGCTACAACCACTACGCCGTCAACGGCACCGTCTATCAGATGGACGCCGCGCCGTACATCAACAGCGACGGTCGCACCATGGTGCCGATCCGCTTCGTCGCAGAAGTGATGGGCTATGACGTGCAGGCCATCAGCGGCGCAAACGGCCTCACAGAAAGCGTCATCTTCACCAGACGTTAAATCACATAACAAAAACGGCATGGCGCGCCATGCCGTTTTTGTTGTATCCAGATTAACCCCAAACTTCTTCGGCAATTTCCTTGACAAGCGCAAGCTTTGCCCACTGTTCCTCTTCTGTCAGTTTATTGCCAATTTCGCAGGACGCAAACCCACACTGCGGACTCAGATAGAGACGCTCCAGCGGCACAATCTCCGCCGCTTCGCGAATACGCGCGATCACCTTCTCCTTGTCTTCGAGCACCGGCGACTTCGTCGTCACCAAACCGAGCACTACCTTTTTATCCGGACTCAATTCGCGCAAACAATCAAAACTGCCGGAGCGCGCATCATCAAATTCGAGATAGAGCGCGTCGACATTTTCTTTTGCGAACACAAGCTCCGCAATCGCATCGTAAGGACCACTGCAGGCCCAGGTGGAATGGAAATTCCCGCGACAAATGTGCGTATTGATAATCATATCCTCCGGCTTATCTGCGATCGCCAGGTTGTTAATCTCCAGGAACAGCTTCTTGATACGTTCCAGCCCAGCTTCATCCGTCGCAAAAAACTGCGTATTGCGATCATCCACCAACAGCCCCCAGGTGCAGTCATCAAGCTGCAAATTGCGGCAGCCAGCATCGTAGAGTGCACGAATCACTTGCTTATAGCCCGCCACAATATCCGCCACCAGTTCTTCTTCGCTGTCATAGATCTGGTACGTACTCTCCGCATTCATTGGCATGATAAACTGTTCCAGAAATTGCGCTGGCGCCGGAATCGTTTGTTTGGCTACAGTATTTTCATCCTCAAATTGCTTAACAAATTTAAAATGCTCCACAAAAGGATGCTCTTTCAGCGAAATTTTCCCAGTCAGAAACGTGTCGTCAATCTTCGCCGCCTCTCCTTGAAACTGCAGCCCACGCTCCGTCGCCTTATGACCAACGCCCTCGAAACCCCACATGAAATCCAAGTGCCAGGTGGAGCGACGGAACTCGCCATCAGTGATCACGTGATAGCCAGCCGCTTTCTGCTTGGCGATAAGCTCCGTAATTGCTGCATCTTCCATAGCTTTCAGCGCTGCATCATCAATGTGCCCCGCTTCGTGATCCGCGCGCGCTTGCTTCAACTCTTCTGGGCGCAAAAAACTGCCAACATAATCATAACGAAATGGTGTTGTCAAATTCATTTCTTCTACTCCTTCATTTTATTATCATTTTCTAAAGTAGAATTATATACAATTTCACCAGCAAAATGTTGGACAAAAAATGTCAGTAATCATAGCTAATCACTATGGCTATCACCACGTTTCATTCATCCTTCTCAAGCTGCGCCAACAACGCTTCCAGCCCCAGCGACAAATCCTCGTACGTCTGCTCAAAATCGCCCGTGTACCACGGATCCGCAATGTCTCGCGCTTCGCCGCAAAGCTCCAGCAAACGGTGCATCTTCCGCGCCGGATCACCGCCGCAGATGCGTGCCATATTGCGCATATTCGCAGCATCCATTCCGATCAGCCAGTCACAGTCGTCATAATCCGCTCGCGTCAACTGTCGCGCCCGATGCTCACCGATCGGCACACCCTTTTCGCGCAGCTTCGCCTGCGCCGGCGGATACATCCGATTGCCGATCTCTTCCCGCGACGTCGCCGCCGAATCCACCACAACATCCGAAATCCCGCGTTCCCGCAGCATTTCCCGACACATCGCCTCCGCCATCGCCGACCGGCAGATATTGCCGTGGCAGACAAATAGGATTTTTCTCATTTTGCATACAACCCTTCATAAGCCTTCAAGCCCTTGATACGACAGGCTTTGCAGCGTTTTATTTGACGTCTTCCTAAAATACAGGTCGTACATAAATCTCCGTAAATCTACGCCAAAATTCCCTGAACTGGTGTAAATCTGGTGTAAAACGTACCGCTGTTTTTACCCCGAAATAGCTTGTGTCTCTTTGGTCGGAAACGCCAGAATTTCTGCCATTTGCGCCTCAGCCTGGATATAACTCATATGAGTGTAAACATTCATTGTCACATTAGCGTCAGAGTGACCCATCAAATATTGCAGATTTTTGATATTCATCCCTGCATTTGCCATATTCGTGCAGAATGTATGTCGAAACACATGCGGGGTTATATGCGGGAGTGGTTGCTCAGGATGCAGCTTCTTGTACTTCTTCAACGCCCAACGGCACGCGTTTTCAATATGTAGCGCTACTTTTGGCCGATCATTCTTATCCAGCAAGATAAATCCGCTGTAACCATCCACGACCATCTCCGTTTTAAGCTGCTTGCGCCGGGCAACGATCTTCTGCAAGCTCTGATAAACTTCTTCGGTCATCGGGATAAAACGACACCCAGCTTCCGTTTTTGTTTTCTCGACGTAATATCTGCCGTTTCGGTCGCGGACAAGCTGGTGATCCACACGGATCCGCCGCTGTTCAAAATCCAGATCGCTCTTTGTAAGCCCACAGAATTCACTGACGCGCATTCCGGTTCCCAAAAGCACGACAAACTCATCGTAATACTTGGAATATGTCCGATCTTCTCGGATAAAGCTCATCCAGATCTCCTGCTGCTCTTCCGTCAGTACGGCACGTTTCTTTGAATCGTTCGGTACATAATCCGTCAGCTTGAACGCGAATGGATTCTTCCGGATCACATCCTCGTTGCACGCCATCTGAAAAGCCGGCTTGAGCACGCCACGCACACTAGTGATGGTGCTATATCCTCTGCCGTCCTCGTGAAGCTTGATGACCCACAACTGCACATCTGACATCTTAATGTCACGAACGTACATGTTGCCGAAGTCTTCTTGCTTCACCAGGTTCAGCACAAAATTATACCCCACCTTCGTGTTGTAACGAACACCTTGTTTCAAACGGATGTAACGTTCCAAAAGCTCAATGACAGTGATCTTTCCAGCAGGATAATCAATCTCTTCATCCAGCATTTTACGAATGACTTTTTCCTTCTCACGAAGTGTGTTCAAATCATTGGCATAAATGGTTTGCCGCTTTCCATGAAGATCTCTGTAACGGAACTGATATTTATGATCTTTGCGTTGGCTCTCTCCTTCTTTCAAGACGCGTCCTTTGTGATCTTTTCTTCGTCCAGACATTTTCAAACTCCTTTCCGTAATGGAAAGAGCCTTGATATGACACTTTCATTGTATCATACCAAGGCCCCTTTTTCACTGATTATCAAATAGAGTACGTCTGCTCTATGAATTCATCCAACAAACGTCGCTTGATGAGGCGCTTGCCACCTACCCACAGCACAAAGGAACAGCGCTCGTCATTGCTGAGTTGACGCAGCTTGTTCACACCAATGCCAGAATAGGCCGCAGCTTCTTTGAGCGTCAGGTTTGATTTTTCCCAGATCGGTACGGTATCTTCTGAAAGAATGACCATCCCATCTAGTTGAATGACCTTGTTGTCACCAGGAAATACCCTGTTCTTCATCGTTTTCTTCTTCAGTCTCCTTTGATGAATCTCGAACCAACTATTTAGACTTAGGCTCGCACAGTGTTTTTTTGTAGATGAATCCTTGTTTAATGTCTTCTTCCAAATCTTTGAAGCAGTTTTCCAGTGGCTGTTTTTTCAGAGATGCGGCGTTTTCGTGCAACCACTTCATGAGGCGGTAATTGGCAACAGCTTTTTGACGGTAAAACTGTCTGTAGTAACGCAGAACGCGCTCCCAGTATTCTGTCAGGGCTTCTGTCCCCCAGATGGTTTCTACCTTATAAAGCAGGGGCATGAGTCCCGACTGACGACAGAGGTGATTGGTCGATTGGCGCACGGTGTGGTTTTCTGGTCGCTCTGTGCGTAGAGCGGTGTAGTCGCCATCTTTTGCGATTTCCTGCAAGGTTTTAGTAAAGCTTGCCATTTCGCTGGTGTCCACGATCTTAAAGCGATACTTGTCTAGGATCTTGCTTGCCAAATACTGTACATACACGGTGGCACTTTCTTCATCTTCTGTGTCGAAGGTTTGTCCGATCTTCAAAAGATCGGTACTGATCTGATGTGCATACACGTTGCGATAGGAGGCTTCAAAGCGCGTCCAACTGTCGCAATCTCTGGCTTCATTCAGACGGAAACCACTTTTGGCAAGTTGCTCTGTTCTCTTGTCGTAAATTTTGAGTTTTGCTGGTGCATTTTCCTTCTTGGAGCCAATATTAATGGTCTGCACATTCCAGTCGTTGGTGATGCAGCTGAACTTTCGCCTGCTGTTTCTGCCACGATGATCGGCAACGATCATTGTTTTGTCTTCCAGCGCTTTGTAGATGTTATGCACCGACGTTTCTTCGCCATAATTCAGGTAATCTGCTGTGATGTCGATGCGACTGAGACGCGTGGTATAATGCTTGGACTGGATCTGCCGCAGGAAATCTGCAACGGTGATGCGCACCTGATACTTTTCCTCGAATGCCGCCTGATACTCAGCCCAGGCTTGCGCTGAAAAAGCAATGGTGACACCGCGTTTCAGCTCTGTAGCATGCCAACCGATGGCAAAATACCAAGGTACGGCCTCAAATGTCAGCGCAGCAGAAGATCCGGTTGGACGTTTATGGCTCATTGGCACCAGCCGCCCAAAGAAAGCTTCGATTTCTGATCGCTGCTTAAAGTCCTGCACCATCCTGTTCACCTCAGCTTGCCAATCATCCAGATCGGCTGGCATAACGGTTGCATGGAGTACGACGGTGAACTGATCCACTCCTACACGACATACTGGTTGTTTTTCCATAATCAGCATTATCTCCTTTCAATTTTGCGATCCCTGTCATTACCTATTAGGGATCGCTATGAAAAATTCTTTCTTATACAGCATCCCCAATTGGAGCAATCCATATTATATGAACTGCTCCATGGAATGCTTTTGTCCCGCTGCCGGTTTATCCGGCAGCGGCTGCATCCGGCGGGCTGTCGCCCGGCGGCCGCAGTGGTTTAATCGTAATAGCGATGCAACAGCGCCCTGAGTACTTCAAATTCCGGAAATTCCATCTTAGGAAACTGCACAAAAGACGGATTGTCATGGATGCCATCAGTCGACGAGATCCATGCATCGCCCTGGGCATAGCGCCTTTCTGGAAGAGCATCCATCTTGTCCGTAGACCAGAGTAACATCCCTTCCTGCTTCGTAGGCCGCATGAGGATCTTGGTGCCCATCGCGGAGCGGATCATGGATGGCACGCCAGCCGACTCAACCGAAGCTTCTGCGGTCGACAGGATCACATAGCAGCCGGCAGAAGCGCCCATGGTAACGAGGATCTTGACCATATCTTGCAGGCTCTGCAAGGAATAGTCCGGATCATCCTTTGGCGCCTTTTTGGGCATGAGCGCCTGAAACGCGACCCACTCATCCACAAAGAGGACGCTTGGATGCATGCCTGCCTCCCACCACATCACTGGTCGACCATGCTGTTCAGAGAGATCATCCAACACTTTCTGGCGAGTTCGGCGCGTCTGCTCAAAATCTCTGAGCGCTTGGAGCATACCTTTGGCGCTGCCCTCTTCGTCTGGCGAGAGCGTATAAGGTAGCCGACTCAGCTCAGCGCCTTTAGGATCCAGAATGAGGATCTTAGACCCGTACTCGTCCCGCCCATGGGCTAGGAGTTGGATCAGCATACACTCCACAGCTGTGGTCTTGCCTGATCGTGTCTTCCCAACCATGAGCATGCTGCCGGATTTCGTTAAATCTAGGAAGAAACCTTCTTGAATAACCAACTGTGTCACATGATCGCTGTATATTTCCCACGGCGTTTCAGCGATGATCTTCCTGCTCCTGGTCACATCCTCGATAATATAGGAAACAAAGGAAGAGGCAGGATCTTCATCCACCGCCACGACAGCCCAGCCTGCATAGTCGTCGATAAGGCCGGAGCTGATGATCTTCGGTAACTTGACCAAGGTATCTGCTGAACATGCGGAGGTATCAATGACGACGCGATACCTTCCCTCTCCATCGTCCTTCACATCCAGAGATGGGATTGCCGATTCGTTCTTGAGGCCAAGCGGATTGCCACCGGCTTTAGCGAACAACCTGTAACGCAGCATCTGTCGAATGGCGACGCGCTCCGGTGTGTACTTTAGGAACAGCAAAGCGAGTGCCATGAACAAAAAGCACAGCCCCAAACAAGCAAGGAACCAATTTCCCCAGAACTCTGCCATGGCTTCGACATCGATCCATTTATATGCTCCAGAACGATGCACGGCATCTGCAACGAAAAAGGTGACAAAGGATAAGGCAAAGAAAATGAGGGCAACAGCCATACATATTTTCTCGGGCGGCAGGAACGCCACCCGAGATTGTTCACCATACCGCCGGGGCATCATTTCTTGTCCTCGGCTTTTTCACCGCGAGCAGGTGCAGTATCAAGAACAACATCGTCTGCTTCGACGCTTAGTTGGTTGCGAAATTCGCCATAGATCTTCGCTCGAACGCCTACAAAACGAACAAGATCAAAACGATTTACCGCAACAGTTTCTTTGCCGACTTTCACGCTGAACACTTGACGGTAATTATCTCTGACTTCGCCATTGGCGCTTGGTGGATACTCCGAGTGGTCCTCCGCAATAGAGACGGTTACCGTTGTACCCAAGCGACGTCCAGTGTCATAGTCAATCCATGGCTTCATTTCCGTTACTTCAAATTTTTTCCCTTTGGCAAAGTCGTCAAAAGGGAAACTGTCGTACGGGATCAAATACATAAGCAGCAGTCCTTTCTCATTCATCGTGCAGCGCCTGCTCAATAGATCGCTGCTTTTGCAATTTGTTCCCACTAAAAGGTATTGAGCCAGGTTGGATCAGAACCTGTACCATTCAGCGGTTGAGCATCCAGCTCATGATCTTATTCTAAAAGACTGCCTCAAAGCCTTACAGCAAATGGCATTTGGGATTTTTTCTTCCAAAGCCTGCATTTTTGCGCAAAAAAACAAGGCCACTTGCACGTTTCTTCATACAAATGGCCTTGTGTAGCCGCTCCTGGATCCCAAATAGCATTTGGGATTTCCGCGAAAAAAATTTACTTTTTATTTTCTTCTTCCCATTTTTCCAGTTCTGCAAGCATCTCCTCTAATTTTTCACACACTTCATCGCTTCTCTTAGGAAGTAATTGGGACAATCCTGCTCGCCTCAACTTCAAGTTCCAATCTTCCACGCTTTCCATATGATGGCAGAAGATAAGATACAGGTAGAATGCATTTGCAAGGGAGCCGTTGAAGAGGTTATAGCCTGCTTTCTGAATGAGGTCGATCATAAACAGAGGGTGAAGGCGAAGGCTGGCACATATTGATAATACTGTCCCTAATTTAATGTTTTCTGCGTCTCCTCCTTCATAACTCTCAATAGCACCTTGAGAAACCATGCTGCGCTCTGCTAGGTGTTCTTGCGTCAGATTATTATAATCTGAATCGGGTTCTTTGATGAGCTCTTTGATTTCATTCCATTTGCGATTGCGATGCGCCTTTAAGGTCCCGCCAAAATCAGATGGCAGTGTTTTATAGAAAGCCAGATACTCTTCCAGCTGTTCCTTGATCTCTTGCCCTTGATCGGCGTTCTTCAAGATGTCGTGGTTCTGTTTGGTTCTGGTATCGCACATGACTTCTTTGAAATCATCTGCCATGAAATCACGATTAAGAACAGTGGTATCACAATAATAGGCATTCGGTATCGCAGATATACATTTGACATCAAATACCAAACAGCACTCATCTGCATGCTCTAAGGCGTAATCGGTGAGTTCATAATGGCCATCATCACATTGTATAACATACTGCGATTGATTTAATACCAGCATTTTATTAACATGCACAATGAGTCGATGCGCATAGGCTTCTGCTAAGTCTTTTTGTTTTAACACTTGCTCAATCTCAGCATCTGGTGCAAAAAAGGATTGTCCTGGTGCTAACGCTCCTTTTTTAAAGGAGATCGGCAATGTAAATGTTCCATCCAGATAATTGAGTACGCCTGCTACTTGCCCATACCCAAATTGCATCGCACGATATTGTGCCGTTTCATAGGATACATGATAGATTCTAGCTAGTCGCTTCACAGCTTCTTCCATCACAAGTGCATTGCGCCATGTTGGCTGTTGTTGTCTGATCTCTTGCAAAAGATCTGCAAACTTTTCTTTTGCAGTAATCGTGGGAACAAGAATGCGCGCCGCAAGGTTGTTTGCCTGCCACTCCATTCTTTTGTTATCACTGGACAATCTCTGTCCTCGCTCCAACATAACTGGGCATTCGATTGTCTCAAATTCATGTTTATCAATAAGCAAACACATATCAATAAATTTTCTATGTCGTTCCCAATGCATGCATTCGTGGATCACAGAGAAGTTAAAATTATGAAGTAAATTAACACCACCTTTTCTATATTTAATCAATATAGATCTTCGAGGGACACTCTGCTCGATAAAATCATTTTCTTTTTCATCGAAGACTTTTGCTTTTCGCGTAGTAAAGCACATTTGACCGAGGACATTATCTGGAAGATCCGCCAAATAAACCTGCAATCCCAATTGACGTGCCACTTCTTGAACAGATAATGGCATAGGTTGAGTCAGCATGTCTGTTGCGTATTTACACAGGAAACTCTGCGCAAAATCATCCAGTTCTTCTTCACTAAGATACGGAATGATTTCTGGTAATATCTCTGCTTCTTTTATATATTTATCTTCTGAGTAATACCAAGTCTGATAATCAATAAAACACGTTTCTTGTGAGAAATCTATACTTCCAAAATACGATAATTTCAGCCAGTATTCACCATCTACTTTCTTTTCGTTTTGTTGTGCCGTATCTCTAAAACCGAGGACAACTGCTATACTTATTTTGAGCACCAATTGGCAAGAAAACCATGTAGAATCCAGATCCTTAAAAAAGCAATCTATGGGTTCGTATTTCTTTAAAATTGGCATTTCACGATATAGTGCATCTTGGCCGAAATGATACGCTTTAAACTGCTCCGCTTTGATGACATCTTCTATTTGTTGCCTAAAAGAATCTGCATTTAGATCAACGATATATTTCGCAAATTTCTTTCCTATTGTCTTAATATCATTCATGGCATCATCCCCTACTAGTCTTGTTCGGCACTTCTTTCTGCTTTTCTGACAGCCTCTTTCAACTTATCAAAGCTGTCACCACTGATGGCATGCTCCATCCGGCAGGCGTCCGCCTCGGCGGTTTCTGGATCAACACCCGCACGAATAAGCTGCTCGGTAAAGAAGCAGTGACGTTCGTAAATTTTTTCGGCAACCTCGCGACCCACTTCCGTCAGATGCAGAAAATGATCTTCGTCCATCCGAAGAAAACCGCCGTCCCGAAGGATAGCCACCGCATGGCACACACTGGGCTTTGACACCTCCATGTGCCGGGCCACATCGACGGAGCGTACCATACCGAGTTGTTTTTTCAGAATGAAGATGGTTTCCAGATAATCTTCGCCGGATGCAGTGGCGGTTTGATTGATCTTCATGTTTTCTCCATACCCTTCTTAACTGCTCTGCTGCAGTGCTACGAGATGCGCATACGGCCCGCCTTTCGCCATAAGCTCAGCAGGGGTTCCCATTTCACTGACCTTGCCATCGTCCAAAACAACGATCTTATCAGCATTCGCCACTGTTCTCATGCGATGAGCGATCACCATGACGGTTTTATCTTTCAAAAGCACAGACAAAGCATCCTGTACCAACGTTTCGCTCTCGGCGTCCATGGATGCGGTCGCTTCATCAAGCAGAACAACTGGCGCATTTTTCAGCAAAGCACGGGCGATCGAAATGCGTTGACGCTCACCGCCAGAGAGGGCGCTACCGTTTTCACCGATGTTCGTCTGATATCCTTGAGGCAACCTATGGATAAACTCCTCACATTGGGCAGCTCTGGCTGCAGCCATCACTTCTTCATCGGTGGCATTGCTGCGCCCCAATCGAATATTTTCCATGACAGTTTCATCAAAGAGCATGACATCCTGGAATACGATGGCATAGTTCTTAAACAATGTCTCCGGTTCTACGGTTTTAATATCCACACCGCCCAGTGTAATGGTTCCCGAATCTGCGTCGTAAAAACGGGCTGCCAACTTGGATGCTGTCGATTTTCCACTGCCGGACGGCCCAACCAACGCAGTGACCTCACCCTGCTTTGCCACAAAGGATACACCCTTCAAAACCGGCTTCTCATTGTAGGAGAACACCACATTTTTGAATTCGATATCATATCCCTTATTGTTGCAAACATTGGCACCTGTCTGCTCTGGCGCCTGATCGATCTGCTTCATTCGCTTAACACTGACAAGGGCAGAAAACACTTCTGCCATCAACATGAAGCAGCTGGTGAAAGGATCATAAATGCGGCCAGCAAAAAGTAAAAACAGGATAAACACTGGGATGGAGAGCGATCCTTCTGTCACAAGAATACCGCCCACTAACATAACAGCTACAAGACCAAAGCGTAAAATAAATTGAGCAGTGGTGGTCGCAGCACCAGGGGCAATCTCATTTCGGAAGGAACACTTCACCACGTTATCCAGTTTCTTTTCAAGCCCCCTCAAATATTCTTCTTCGCGAGAGCAGGATTTGAGCTCCTGGATGGTATCAAGGTATTCCTGCACCCCGTCATAGGCGGCACGTTTCGCATCCATGTTGGCACGCTCTGCGTTAGATTGCGCTTTCTTGGCAGCAAACACTACAAGGGCCGCCACAGGCACCGGAACTACGATGCAAAGCCCCATGCGCCAGTCAATCACCAACAAGCCAACAGCTGTGATGATAAACATGAAAATCGTTCCAAAAAGCTGCGGAATTGCATTGGAAAACACGCGCTCCAAAGCCGTACAATCACCCATGATGGTAGTGGTAAGATCGGAAAGATCCTTTTGTCCAAAGAAAGACAATGGCAGTTTCCGCAATTTTTCCGCCAAGACAATCCGACGATTCGCACTTTCCTCATAGGCAACGGTATACGTTTTGTTATACTGGAGCCATTGGGTCAGAAATACAATAATAAATAGAACCACTGTGCTGCCGATAAATAAAACTGCATGCTCTTGGATACTGGTTTCTTGCCCGGAAATTACACCCAAAAGCTCCCATATCACCATAACCAGTAAGCTGACAGGAGCAATCAAGCATAGATTACTGAGCGTCGTCGCCGCAATACCTTTGTTCAAATCTCTCGAACCCTGATCGCTCAGGGCAAACATCCGTTTCAGCATACTTGCACCTCATTTCCGATATGCCATTTTGTCGTCTTGGTATAATTTCCCCACATCTTAGCATATTCACCCTTCTGTCGCACCAACGCAGCGTGAGTACCACTCTCTACAAGCTCACCCTGCTTCATTACAAGAATCTGGTCTGCATCCTGAATGGAGGAAAGGCGATGCGCGATCATAATGACCGTCTTACCTTTAACCAGTCCTTCGAAGGCTTTCTGGATCTGTTGCTCGTTTTCAGGATCAGCGTAGGCAGTGGCCTCATCCAAGACCACAATAGGCGCATCCTTCAAAATGGCACGAGCGATGGCAATTCTCTGGGTTTCGCCACCAGATAGGTACACCCCTTTACTGCCCACGATGGTGTCAACCCCAGCGGGGAATTTTGCCAGAATATCATCACACTGAGCCAAATGTGCAGCCTGTAAGACTTCTTCCCGAGTGGCAGAAGGTCTGCCTGCTCGGATGTTTTCCAGAAGGCTGTCTTTGAATAGTTTCGGATCCTGGAATACAAAAGCCACCATTTTCATCAGATCAGAGTGCGGAATCTCTCGAATATCCACTCCGCCAATCTTGACAGCGCCCTGCTGGACATCATAGAAGCGAGGAATCAAGCTGGCAGTGGTACTTTTTCCTGAACCGGAATGTCCGACTAATGCGGTCGTTGTTCCAGTTTTTGCAGTAAAACTCAAATGGGACACTGCTGGATGATCCGTGTTTTCGTAGGCGAAGGTCACATTTTCAAAGGATACATCGTAAGTCTCAGGCTGTTTCGATGCAGAGGACTCGCGCTGCGGATCAGCAGTCAAGATCATATCAATGCGCCTCATGGACTCCTCCACCTGCATCTTGTAGCTAGTCATATACATGATCTTATTGAGCATGACCGCACAAGCAGGAGAAAAAATCACATAGAAGAGGAAGCTTTGCATAAAGCCAATCAGATCATTGGATACAAACCCAATAATGAGCGCTGTAGGCACCAGCACCAAAAAACTGGAATTGATGACTGAGTTAAACGCTACCATACCTTTTTTGCATGACATTGTGTAGGCCAGGGCAAACTTCCTATAAGATTTAATAGCATCGTTAAACTTAGTGATAGATTGTACCGTCTGCCCGAACACCTTGACCACCGATATTCCGCGAATGTACTCCACTGCCTCATGGTTCATAGTTTCCAGTGCATCCTGATAGGTTTGCATGAACTTCATGCTGTCCTTCCCCATAAGAGATCCCTGCAGGAAAAATCCGACGCCAAAGAGCAGCAATAACGGAACCCCTACGCGCCAATCAAAGACCAGCATCAAAATGAGGCTTACCACCATTGTGACCTGTGCCCCCACCAAATCGGGGAGTTGGTGAGCAATGAACGTCTCAGTTTGGAAACTATTTTCATCAATGATCTTGCGCAGCTTACCGCTAGGGTTAGCATCAAAGTAGCCCATAGGCATTTTTGCAAGATGCTTCAACGCGGCCATTTTCAGGTTTTTCTCAGTATGGAACGCCACCACATGAGAGCAAAGCAACGCGATAAAGTAGAGCAACAAACCAATTAGCTCAGATCCCAGAGCAAGTAACCCCCAACGAACAAGACTGTTCGTGTCCAAAGGTGTTCCTGCAAATACGCCCACCAAATCACGCGCCGCGAAGTAAACGCAAAGGAACGGCCCCAGAATGAATACTGAGCTTATGCCAGATAGAATTCGCGAAACGGTAAGCAGACTATGGTGTTTACCTGTAAACGCCATCAATCGTTTAATCCCACCAGATTTCTGTTTCATGGATAAAAACCTCCTTATCGACCATCGGGTTAGCTTTCGCTGACCTTCTGCTTAAAGTGTACTTCATTCACTTTTTACCGTCTACGACCCATCGGGTATATTATGCTCCAATCAGATCATACAAAAAGGGCAGCCCCAGGAATGGGACTGCCCCTTTGATAAATTGTCTAAAGCTATTTAGTTCACCTGAATATTTTGGACAGACGTAAAACTTGCATCAGCAGGGAATGTGTAATTCGCTACCATATCGCTGTAAACAGCAAGCTGGCGCGTATAAATTAGCGGCGTCGTCAAACACTGGTCTGCCATCGTGGTCAAAATGGTGTTGTATATTTCCTGAATACGGTTCTCGTCGGTAGCAGCATCCAATTCATCGACCAGTTCAGCGAGCTCTGGCTGAGTTGTGCCAATCTGCATGAGAATAGGATCCATGGAAGTGGACGGGTTAATATTGGTAATAACCATAGCCGGATCATAATAACCGCCTTGTGTTTTGAAAATAGTCAGGCCATAGTCACCACTCTGAATCATCGCATACCAATCCATCATTTGCGCAGATTGTGGTGTCAGCTCAATACCGATCTTACTAGCCTGATCGCAAATATAGACAACCATATTGTCGTCAGAAGCGGTGCCTGTTTGATACAAAAAGTCAGCAGAGAGCTTCTCCCCATCCTTTTCGCGAATACCATCTCCATCAGAATCTACATAACCTGCTTCATCCAAGATTTGATTGGCATGATCAAGGTCAAAGCCATATACCGTCTGCTCCACATCGCAATACGGCAGATCCCTAGAAAAGAACGTGTCCGCTCTGTCAAATAATCCACCATAAATACTATCCACAATGGCATCCTTATCAATGGCAGAAGAAATAGCTTCACGCACCACCTGATCCCCAAAGATTTTGCTGCTCAAATTATAGCCTACATAATAAGTCTGCAAGGATTTTTCATCAACCTGAGCGCTAAAGCCTTCTGTTTGCTCCATCTGAGCATAGCTTTCGGCAGAAACATTCTTAATACCAGAAAGGAAATCCACTTCGCCGTTTTGCATAGCTAAGATCTTAGCATCATTGTCTGGAATGTATTTAATGGAGAAACTGTCTACTTCAGGCGCTTCTCCCCAATAGTTCGGGTTGCGAACAAATTTCCATGTCTGACCGTCATTGTCTCCAGCATACATATACGGACCGGTTCCATAGGTTGCTTCTTTGAAGCTTTCCTGTTTCGCTGTCAGATCCTCATTAAATTGCTCACTGGACACAATGCCAAAAGGATTCGCAAGGCACAGTTCCCGCAAGGTGTTGTAGTAAGGCTGCGTCAGATGTAGCTCGACTGTGTAATCACCGGTAGCCACTGCATCTTCAATGATCGTGGAAAGACGGCCATAGGATCCATTGTATTGCCCCAAATTGACAGGCACTGCCATAATTGATTTTGCCACATCCTCAGCGGTCAGATCAGAGCCATCAGAGAATTTCACTCCCTGTTTGATTTGGAACGTATAAGTCTTGCCATCCTCACTCATCGACCAATCCTCTGCTAAAACTCCCACAATCTCGCCTTCTTCGTTATATTCAAACAATGTGTCATAAAAGCTGGTGAGATAATAAGTGATGTCATAGCTAGACGAAGAAACTTCCGGAGTGATAATGGTATAAAAATACTCAAAGCCCCAGCTTTCCGCCAGATTCAGATGCACTTCCTGAGCATCAGCACGCTCCTGAGAATCTTGGCTGCTTCCTGTGCCGGCATCCGTATTACTTCCGCATGCAACTAAAGAAACAGCCATAACCGCCGCCGTAAATACTGTAACCATTCGTTTCAATTTCATTGTAAATCAGTCCTTTCATTTGTTTTTTCATTCCAGTCTGTGGGGACATTTGCCAAACCGCTTGCTTCCAAGAGCATTCTGCTGTACGGGTCGTGAAACACAGAATAATAGTCACCGAAGATCTTTGCGCGCTCCACAAGCTTAGAATTTCGCATGACAAAAATTTCATCTGCCACGACTGCTGCCAATTCCATGTCGTGAGTGATGAAAATCATCGTGAAACCAATTTTTTGTTGCAGATCGATGATTTCATCAACAATCTTCTTTCGCAATGGCAAGTCAAAACCATTGGTCGCCTCGTCAAAAATCAGACACCCAGGCTCCGCAGCAAGCGCCCTGGCGATTGCCACACGTTTTTGCTCCCCACCGGATAATTCTGACGGGCGACGCGCGTAATAATCCCAGGGTAGATTACACAGTGCCATCAACTGCCTACACCGCTCTCGTCGTTTTTCCTTTTTCACGTGAAAAAAAGCAGCACAATGGCTCTTCGATGGATTTCCCCACGGGGATTTTAGGATCAAGCGCAGAAGTAGAATTCTGTTGAATGATCTGCACTTTTTTGAAATGCGTTTTCCCTGCCTGTTTTCGCCTGTAGACAGACTGGCCATCCACCATCACAGAGCCACTGCTTGGCAGTTGCAATCCCGTTATCATCCGAGCCAGGGTTGTTTTTCCTGAACCAGACTCGCCGACGATTGCATATCGACCACCATCATCAAATCGCATGGTCAAAGGTGATACTGCGGTAAACGTTCTTTTTCCAGCAAAGCCATCTGAAAACGTACAACTAACCTCTTTCAATTCAATCAAATCGCCGTCCTCCTTTCTAATCGACATGCGTTCAACAAATATTTGGTATAGTCCTCCTTGGGATCCTGCAAAATCTGTTCTGCTTTTCCTTGCTCAATGAGCCGCCCACGGTTCATCACAAGAATATAATCAGAAACTGCAGCAGCTCGCAAATCATGGGTTACAAACAAAACGGACATGCCATCTATGCAGAAGCTTTTCAGTTCCCGCATCAGTCCGATCCGGTTACAGGCATCAATAGCAGTGGTCGCTTCATCTGCTACCAAAAGGGATGGTTTACATACAAGCGCTGCCGCAATCATCAACCTCTGAAGCATCCCGCCGGATAGCGCAAAAGGATAGCTATTCAGAACCCGTTCGGTATCATCTAAACCCAGCCTTTGTAGAAGGTCCGAAAACATTTGCGTCATCTCGGTACTCGGAATTTTCCCATAATGAAGTGAATAGGTTTTTCCCAGTTGACGACCCACTCGAATGGATGGGTTAAACGCCGTCATTGGGTTTTGCATAATCAAGCAAATCTCTTTGCCATAGACACTTCTCTTTTTTCGTTCTGGCAGATTAAGTAGATTCTCGTGTCGGAAGATAACTTCGCCACTAGCCTGATAAGTTGTCCCCAAAAGTCCCATAACTGCTTTACAGATTGTGGTCTTACCAGCGCCAGATCCGCCTACAATGGCAAGCATTTCACCTGGATTCACCTGAAAAGAAATGTTTTCTAGCACACTTTCTCCAGAAAGCAAAGCGACACTCAGGTCTTTAACTTCAAGTAACACGAATATCATCCTCCTTCCCGATCGCATCCCGCAATCCTTCGCCCAACAGATTGAAGCCCGCACAGCATACAATCAAGCAGATGCCAGGATAAATAAGGAGAGCTGGATTAGCATAAACACTATTTCTAGCCTCATTTAACATAGCTCCCCATTCAGGAGTGCCCGCAATCAGCCCAACACCCAAAAAAGCAAAACTCGACACCGACATAATGGCCGTAGCAATTCCGGTGGTAAAATACACCACAAACTGGGGAAATACATTGGGAATCAGATGTCTGAGTACGATACGCAAACTGGATGCACCAGAAATTCTAGCTGATTCAATATATTCCTTACTGCACTCAGTTTTGGCATAGGAGCGAACCATTCGCAAAAACCATGCCAACATGGAAATTCCAATAGCGATGATGATACTAGCCACAGAATTATCCACCGCTGACACCAATGCCATGGCAATCACAATAAGTGGAAACGCCATGAAAATATCGCAGAGTATCCGCACAACTTCGTCCAGCAAACCGCCTTTATAGCTGGAAAAACATCCGACAAACAGAGCGAAAGCAGCCAGCACGATCAACACCGGGATGGTCAAACTCAGCGAATACCTTGCACCATATAGCAATCTGGACAGTTCACAGCGCCCCATTTGATCGCATCCGAGAGGATACTCTGCAGACGGTGGCGCATTTTTCAATGTCAGATTAGCAGCATTGGGATCATTAGGCGCCAAAAGCGGTGCTGCCAGCGCCATAATAATAAAACTCAAGATTAGAACTGAACCAACAATGATTTGGCCCTTCCGTTTCATCGCTCTCTCCTCCTATATGCTGGACAAATAACACACGACAGCACATCTGCCAGCGTATTGAACAGGACGAACAGCACGCCGCAAACCAAAATAGATCCAGAGATCCCGTAAATATCCATACTCTCACAAGATTCCATTAGATAAATGCCGAGTCCTTGAATAGAAAAAACACTTTCCACCAGAGCTGAAGTTCCAAAAAGAGCAGCACAATATTGAGCAAATAACGTAATTGCCGAAGGTAGCGCATTTCGCAACACTTCACCATATACGATTTGTGCATTAGAAAACCCTCGCGCTCTAGCATAGGTCACATAGTCACTTCCCAGCTCGTTTAATACCGCTGCCCGTAACACTCGGGCAGCAATACAGATGATCGGGACCGCCATGGACACCGACGGTAAAATTAAGGATTTAAAGCTACCGTCTGAGATTACACTGAAAACAGGAATTTGAACCGCAAAAGCAGTCAGAAGTATTAACGCCAGCCAAAAGCTGGGCACACAGATGCCTATGATGCAAACAATACGCATGACATTATCAAAAATCCCGCCTTTTCGTATAACAGAGATGGCAGCAATCAGTACCGTAAAAATAACGACCCAAGCCATTGCCATGACGACCAGCATACAAGTTGTAGGAAGCACTTCTTTGATATTTTCAATTACTGGCTGGCGATTTGTTATAGCTGTTCCCAAATCGCCGCTCAACACATCTTTTATATAGTCGACATAGCGCTCAAAAAAAGGAGCAGCCAATCCCAAGTCCTCACGCACAGCTTGAATCTGTTTTTCTGAAGCAAATACATTAGCCTTGCGAACAATCATCTCCGCCGGATCCGTTCCAGTGAAAACTTGCAGACAAAAGCTCAGTGTAACAACGCCCCAAACAACAAGTACGAAATTAATGATGCGTTTGAAAATTCTTTTTGCCGTTCCGCTGACAAATTGCATGTTAGCTCCCTCCAATACTAAGTTATTTTTGGCTAACCTCTCAATCAAAAAAAGCAGCCGCGGTTCAGCGACTGCTATACAGCGTACTCACCATTGGCACATGAATCATGATATCATACCAGAGTGATGCATTCTATAATCGAACAGGTCAGTTTTTACTCCAATCAGGTCAGCAGTATTTATGTCGATACGCCTGTGGCGTTACGCCCATAACAGATTTGAAAGCTGCAGAAAATTTACTTTGATTTTCATATCCCGCTATACTCCCAATTTCCCCGATACTCAATGTTGATTCTTCAATCAACATCTCAGCTGCAGCCTCCATACGCTTTGTTTTTGCAAAAGTCCCAATCGGCATACCGGAAATAGACTTAAAGCATCTCTTCAGACTAGATTCGGCCAAGCCAAACATATAAGCCAGATCCTGGATAGTATCTTTAGAAAAAGGATTCTCAATAATATATTGATAGACCTCCTGTGTTCGTTTGGATATATCCGCAGAAAATTGCTGTGGTCTGCGAACAGCGCTACTATCTAAAAGGCTTAAAAACAGCAGCAGCTCAATGACCTTAATCCAAAAATACGGAACCTGGATACGTTCATCTACCATATATAGTTCACTAAAAATATGATCGATTTCATGCTTGGACTTAATAATCAGCGAACGCCCATCTGCACACAGGTGATCTTTTATCTGTTCCAGATTGATGTGCGCTTGTTGAAATCCATGATCTAAGGTTCGCTGCGCCAACTCCATTTCCAAGAGCACAGTAATGCCGCGATATTTTTTTAACGGAATCCGTGAACCATGAAAAACTTGATTATCTTTCGAAAGATAATCAACACAAAGATCTCCTTCACCTAAAAAGTTCACTGTACCATCTTCCAACTCACATTCATAGCATCCTTCCAGACAATGGTTGATCTGCAAGAAATCATTATTAAATTGAATCGGTCGAAAGCAGGAATCCATTTTCAGATCGTTGTAAGTAATTTGAATACCTGGCGCAACGTCAAATCGCCGCATGGTTCCTTCGCCGGCTTCATTTCCTTCGTACAGAACGTTTGATTCGCTCTCTCCAGCAAGCCTTGATTGATAAATAGTGTGGAACGCTGCTATTTCATCGGCTGCATGATACATGATGCTCCTCCTTTGTCCGAAATCCCCGAAATGTTTACTATGGCTAATTATAGTCTTCGCTCTGTCAGAATGCAATTCACTATGTCATTTTTCTCTGATGCATGAAATTTCATAATAGTCTCATTTATCAAACCAGCTCCCTGCCATAGTTTGCTCACTCAAGTAGATGACACTGTAGTTATTTTATTTCTCCGCTATTCACTTCGTTTTCACTCTAAAAAAGCAGTATTTTCAATTCAAAATCAGAAATAGCTGTCAACACAAATTTTAGCTAATAAAAAACTACCATTTTTAATAATCTCACAGAAAGCAGATGTCCAGTTGGGCACCTGCTTTTATCGTATCCGCCATCTTTTCGGTGTTGCTGCCTCTTCTCCTTCGCTCATGCGTTTTATGTCTTCCGCTTTGTGGTTACTCGGCCTGAGTTCAGCACAATCACTAAGAACCGATCAAGGGCTGCCCTGACGGCGTCTCGTTCCTTGTCCCTTGATAGAACCTTAGCGCTTGTGCATTCATGACCTCAAACCCACAACAAGCGAAAGACTCATCAAAAACGATTACGAGCTGGAAAGGAGGATAGCGCAGCAACACCAGATGGCGGAATTTTTCATTCCCCACTCAAGCTCAAGAGCTTTCAAAAACGATTTTTGATTTCAGCAGAAAGGATGTATGAATAATGAAAGTTTTAGTGATTGCACCAGGAAAAGAACCTGTCGTAAAGGAAATTGGCAACACATTAAAGGACATGCAGAGGATGGTCAGCGGCTATATCCAAGCTTACTATCCGTGGATGGATGAGGTGGCGATTATTTGTAACGACGAAGGAAAGATCATGGGCTTGCCGTTCAATCGCCCCATCTTTGGCGAGCATGGGGAGCTGGTGGACATCATCGCAGGGACGTTCTTCCTCTGCGGCGCACCCATGGACAGCGGGAAGTTTACGGATCTGCCGGAGGATTTGATCGAACATTATACAAGAATGTTTCAACTTTAATAGGAGGAAACGATCATGAAATATTTAAGCGACTCTATTAAAACGCTGGAAGAGCTGAAGAAAGCCTATCACCGACTGTGTCTGAAACTCCATCCCGACGTTGGCGGCAATGATGAAGAGATGAAGATCCTCAACGCGGAATATGAAGAGCTATTCAAGCGGGTGAAGAATATTCACGTTAATAAGGTCGGCGAGACCTACGAAAAGGAAACGCAGGAAGAATTTCAGTGGTTGATCGCCGAGCTCTTGAAGCTGGACGGCATAGAGATTGAGATCATTGGGTGTTTTATATGGATCACCGGCGACACCAAGCCCCACAGGGAGCGCCTGAAAGCCCTCGGATTCCGCTGGCATTCGAAAAAACGCTGCTGGTACAAATCGCCAGACGGCTACCGCCGCTGGGGAAAGGGTGAATACACCATGGACGAGATCCGCGGAACGTATTCCAGCGTCATGATCAGGAAAGATCAGCAGCGGGAGAAAGATAAGCACTTAGCGCTCACGTAATAAAGACCGAAGGGATATGCTCACACGTATAGAGCATATCCCTTCAAAATTTTCCAGCCTTCGGCTGGGATTTCTTATTCTTTTAGCATCATCAAATAACTTTCTAGTCGTTCATTCAGATACTCTGCGAATAGTTTTTCCATAACATCTAAACGATGTTTCGCGTAGTAATCATCGAAGGCGTTATAATAGGCGACCCGATCTTTGAATTTAATATCGATTGGTGGGTAGCCTGCTTTCATCAATTCCAAATTAACAAGCAATCGCCCTGTTCGACCATTCCCATCTATAAACGGATGAATGCCTTCAAATTCGATGTGAAACCGTGCAAGTTTGGTAATGATATGCTCGGTGTTGTTTCTGTAATCTTCTAACAATCGCTCCATCTTCGGTTGAATAAGATAGGGCTGTACTGGCTCGTGTTTTGCGCCCATGATTCTCACGGGAACCCGTCTGTAAACGCCGCGGTCTTCTTTTTTATCTGCCAACACTAAATAATGGATCTGTTTTATCACGCTTTCTGACAGCGGCTCCTGCTCTTTTACCAGATCCTGTACAAAATAAAAAGCATCTTTATGACCAACTGCCTCCATATGGTCCTTGAGTGGTTTTTGATCAATCGTAAGCCCTCGCAGAGCGAGATCTGTCTCCCGCAATGTCAGCGTATTGCCTTCAATCGCATTGGAATTGTAGGTATACTCTACCACAAATTCTTCTGTAAGACGCTCTATTTCGCCTTCTGTCAATGGCCGCCTGGTGTCCAATTCTGCTTTCTTTCGGTCAATCATTTCTAGGAGACTTTCAGCAGATTTATATCTACCATCCTGCGGTTTTTCCGCACTTTCAGGAATCTTCCAAGCTCGGCCATCGCGGACAACCCCAGGAATTTTTCCTTCAGCGCACAAGGTGCGCACTCTTCGATCAGAAATGCCCCATTTCTCTGCAGCTTGCTTTACGGACATATACATCCACATCTCACCTCGCTTAACTCATACTATACCCCACAAGCGGAACAATAGCAAGGATTTCGGAACAGTGCAAAGCGCCTATCGGAACAATAGGAGAGCCGTCAGACAACTTTGACGTGCCTGGATCCCTATTTTCATTGGATGCGCGTTTCCTCTCTCATTAGCATTACGATCATCGATTGTAATGTAAAAACGCGCGCAAAATCTATCGTATTATTTTACGACTGATTTTACGCGCGCTTAGTCATTTAGCCCTTAGCCCACTTCATTTTACTGAGCAGATTGAGGATGCCAAAGATACTATTCATTCAATTTTTGAAAATCGTCCAGATTCAATTCCCGCTTCAGTTCTTCCTCGGATGGCATGTAGGCCATATACTTCGAAGCGTAGATCTGTGTGTTGCCTTCCGGCAGGGTGTAACGTACGAGCATGTCGCTTTTATCGGCACAGAGCAGGATGCCGATCGGTGGATTGTCGCCTTCATTCATCTGCTCGCGGGTGTAGTAGTTGACGTACATTTGCATCTGGCCGATGTCCTGATGGGTGAGATCTTCTGTTTTGAGATCGATCAAGACGAAACATTTCAGGATATAATTATAAAACACGAGGTCGATGTAGAAATGTCGGCCTTCGACATTGAAATGTTTCTGCCGAGCAACGAAGGAAAAGCCTCTGCCGAGTTCAAGCAGGAACTTTTGCAGATGATCGATAAGCGCTTGCTCAAGATTGGATTCATAGAAATGCTCGTTCTTTGGCAGATCGAGGAATTCCAACACATAGGGGTCTTTGACGATCTTTTCATACTCTGGTTTTGGCACGGTCGTCTCGATCTCTGCGGCGACGCTCTGCTTATCCTGGCTGGCGAGCATCCGCTGATAGTACATTGTGTTGATCTGACGCTGCAATTGGCGCACGCTCCAACCTGACTTTACGGCTTCTTCGGTGTAGAAGTTCCGTGCTTTTTCATCCTGTACGCGCATGAGCAACCGATAATGCGAATCGAGTAGGAGGCCCCATTAGGGGCCGTCCTCTCACACCACCGTGCGTACCGTTCGGTACACGGCGGTTCAATCGTT
>PPYE01343279.1_pt1 | contig 30282 bp, 20 predicted proteins | sample 1559881 | NCBI WGS metagenome assembly PPYE01 (sample SAMN08240022, study PRJNA423297) | Human gut metagenome, whole genome shotgun sequencing project. | reverse complement strand
CGAAAATCGCTATATTTGTACTGTCATGCAAGGAGATACGGCGACGGCGCAGGCGAAACGGGCAGGCGGGCGCAAGACCGTGCAAAATGACGGTAGGCGATGCGGGGACAGAAACCGAAAACCGCTGCAATTCGTTGATATACATCGGGCTTACATTCGTGCGGAAGCACCTTTATCCCGCACTTTTCAGTCTCCTTTTGGAGACTTTTTTTGTGAGCGAATTTGCGCAAAAAAAGAAAATTTTAATCTGTATATCAACACCTTACAATCGAATTTACGATCTTCCTCCGGAGCAAAGCTGTTCCGATAAAAGTACGTTCCGCACCTACCGATTCGGATTCTTTCATCGCAACGTTTGCAATATGACAACCCATAATGGGCGAAGCGGGCTTAAAATTTGGCACGAAGCCGGGAATCGGTTATCTTTACTTCGAATTGTAAACATTATGATTATGCAGGACATGATAAACGGACGGTGCGGCTGGTGCGGAACCGACGAGCTGTATGTGAAATACCATGACCAGGAGTGGGGGAAATTGGTGACCGACGACAAGACGTTGTTCGAATTTCTTGTCCTGGAGAGTGCCCAGGCCGGGTTGAGCTGGATAACGATACTCAGAAAGCGTGAGGGGTATCGCAAGGCCTTTTGCAACTTCGACGCCGTGCAGGTAGCGCAAATGACCGATAGCGATGTCGAACGGCTGATGCGGTTCGATGGCATTGTAAGGAATCGGTTGAAAATCAAATCCACAATCACAAACGCAAGGCTATTCCTTGCCATACAGGAAGAGTTCGGTAGTTTCTACAACTACACCTTGTCGTTCTTTCCCGACCGGAAGCCGATTACCAACACCTTTGGGTCGTTGAGCGAGATTCCGGCATCATCGCCCGAATCCGACGCCATGAGCAAAGACATGAAAAAACGGGGATTCAAATTCTTCGGCAGCACGATTTGTTACGCCCACCTGCAGGCGGCAGGATTTATCGACGATCACCTAACGGACTGCATTTGCCGAAAAAGATAAACTTCTTTCAATTAACATTCCTTCACGGAAATGCAAAGTATATTGAAGAACAGCACAATTCCCAAAATATATTTGTATAATCATACGCTTTAGATTACTTTTGAGGAAGTGAAGTAAGTATCGGTAAACAACGATAACTAACGATAGAGAAGTAGGGTGTAGCTCAATGAGTTACACCCTACTTTATTTTTAACACTTTCTGATGGATTTGCTTGTTTCTCGGATTTTTATTGTATATTTGTACCATATTTGTGCCGCGATAAGAAAGTCGGAAATCTGCGACAAAATATAAACGGATTGAATACAAACAAATAAAAATCAGCATTATGCCAGCAGCAAAGTTCGAGATAAAGCGCAAATGCCAGGTGTGTCGTCAGGAGTTCATCGCCAAGACCATAGAATCGTGGTATTGCTCCAAACGCTGTTCCAACATTGCCTATAAGCGCAGGAAAGACGAAGAGAAGCGGAATCAGCGATTGGATGAAATTGTAAAGAGCATCCCGAAGCACCAAGATTACATCAAGGTGTCGGAAGCTTATGCCATGTTCGGCATCAGCAAAGATACGCTGTATCGTCTGATACATAAAGGGACTATTTCGCACATAAATCTTGGAACTAACCAAATCCGTGTCAGCAAAGAAGAACTGCTGAAACTCTATCCGCTACGAAAGAAAGCTCTGACAAAACCCAAACCCGTTGCAAAACTATATAGCTTGGAGCCTAAAGACTGTTATACTATCGGCGAAATATCCAAGAAGTTTCATTTAGAAGACAGTACGGTCTATCTACATATCCGTAAATACTCTATCCCTACCCGGCAGATAGGTAACTTCGTTTATGTGCCCAAGAAAGAAATTGATAACCTATATAAAGGGATGAAGCAATGAAGAAAGCGTTGGCCAATACACGAGTTTCAGTAAAACTCCGCAAATCGGAATACCGCGAGGAATGGTACCTGTATGTTGAAGCTTATCCGGTTTTCCAAGCAGACAAACCCACTCCCCAAAGAGTGCGTGAATATCTGAGCCGTACTATAACCACTCCCATATGGGATAAGTCGCGGAATGCCCGAACCGACAAAGACGGCAAGACCACTTATAAGCTAAAGCGTGACTTGAACGGCATCATCCAATGCAAATCTCAATTAGACCAAGAATCGTGTATCTATGCCGACAAGGTGAGGAGCCTGCGCCAAAAGGAATACGATAACGCTTCGCTTTATTCTGAAACGGATGCAGAACAGGCAGAGCAGCTAGAGCGTTCACGTTGCAACTTCATAGACTACTTCGACCATGTGCAACGGTTACGCCACGCCCATAGCTCCGATTCCATTATCATCAACTGGAAGCGTGTACATGAATTGTTGAAAATCTTTGCGAAAGGAGATACCATCCTTTTCTCACAGATTGACTTGAAGTTGATAGAATCATTCCGTATGTTCCTATTGAACGCCCCACAGGGAGGAGGCAAGAAAGGTGTCATCTCGCAAAATACGGCATCCACTTATTTCTCCATATTCAAGGCTGCATTGAAGCAGGCTTTCATTGACGGCTATTTGACGGTTGATATTGGGGCAAAGATCAAGGGTATTCAAGGTCAAGAAAGCCGTAGGGAATACTTGACCATTGAAGAACTGAACCGCTTGGCTCAAACTCCATGCGACCCGTTGTTGAAGCGTGCCGCCCTCTTTTCTGCACTTACCGGGCTTCGTCATTGTGACATTCAAAAGTTGAAGTGGTCAGAGATAGAGGTATTCAATGGTGGTTACCGTTTGAACTTTACTCAGCAAAAGACCAAAGGCGTTGAGTATATGCCTATATCCGAACAAGCATTTCAATTATGTGGTGAAAGGAAGGACGGCGAACAATTAGTTTTTGGCGGACTGCCAGACCCGTCATGGATTAACCGTCCGATAAAGAAATGGGTTGCAGAAGCCGGAATAACGAAGCACATCACCTACCATTGTTTTAGGCACTCGTATGCAACCCTGCAACTCGCCGGAGGAACAGACATTTATACTGTTAGCAAAATGCTTGGTCATACGAATGTCCGTACAACTCAAGTGTATGCAAAGGTTGTTGATGCTAAAAAGGAAGAGGCTACCAAGACGATTAAGCTTGATTTACCGTATTATTGACTATAATTTTATATTCTAAATCAAATTATTAGGTAAATACGTAAATAGTTTTATGTCACAATAAAATATATTGTTGTTTTTCGAAATAATTTTGCATCTTTGAAGGTATAAGACAATAGAGTGTAATTATATGGCAACAAATAAAAACATTAATCGTATCAAAGTAGTTCTCGTAGAAAAGAAGAAAACGAACAAGTGGCTTGCTGACCAAATAGGTAAAGATCAGGCTACAGTGAGCAAATGGTGTACTAACACAACTCAACCCACTCTTGAAACTCTAGTAGAAACTGCAAGAATACTTGAAGTTGATATTCGGGAGTTGCTCGTACCTACAGACAATCAGAAAATTATGATGACGATCTTGTAATAACTAAATCTAATAGAATATGGTCAGCAAATCAATAATAGAAAAATTACGTGAGATATATCAATCTTTGCCTAAGGTTGAACTGGTTGACAAGGGTGATGGATGGGTGAACCAGTATGATTTCTTACGTGCTGTTGGAAAAGTAGGTATCAATTATAAGAATCTGGGGTACGATCATTTCTATGAATTTTTAACAGATTCTGGATTGTTTTCATTCTGGACAGATTTCTCGGGAGAAAAACCTATAAGGTATGTAATTGAAAAAGCTAAGCCAAAATCTCACGAAGAGCAAAGAAGACCACAATACAATCGTGCAGCAACCCAATACGTAGATTCCGAGGAGGTCGTTAAAATCAAACGCAGATTGCGTCTTGAGAACAATCAGTTTATTGGTCAGTTTGCGCCTCAAAGAAATGAAGGTTGGTTTACGATAACAGATATCCGTAATACTGATTTTACAAAGATTGAAGATAAGGAACGTGGTATAAAGAATCTGTCTATCTCATTCAGAAGCAACAAGGAGTTCAACCGCTATGCATACTACAAGTTCACTTGGGTATTGCTTGAAACCGATCCTCTCAAGTTCGGTATTGACTTGCATGAGGAAATAACACCAATTTACCCCAAAGACATTGTGAGCAGTCTTTACGAGGGCCTTATGCGTTACCCTGCAGGTGCTGCAAAGAAGATTGCTCGTTCGCTTGATACTCTCAAAAAGCAACTTACACAAAGCGGTAAGGAAGTATTCATCTATGAGTTGCTGCAGAATGCTAACGACTATCCTCGTCGTACAAAAATTGATGGTAAGATTCAACCTTTGCCTGTTGATGTAGAGTTCCATATTACCGAGAACTACTTAACATTCGAGCATACAGGTGAATATTTCAATCCGAAGAATATTGCAGCTATTTGTGATATAAATGATGGCGAGAAGTCTGACAATACCGAAGCCATCGGCTACAAAGGTATTGGTTTTAAGACCGTTTTCCTTGACAACGACTATGTTCTCCTCAATACTGGTAATTACACATTCAGGTTCGACAAGTCTGCTACGGATGTAATCAATACACCGTGGCAGATATTGCCAATCTGGACGGAACATAATGAGATCGATAATGAAATCAAGTCTGTATTCCGTCAGCATCCTAACGAAGAGTTCAGAGTAAAGTTCGCTCTCCAACCACGAGATAAGGAAATTCTGACCGATGAAGACAGAGATGATAACTACATCGATTTGTTTACCGATGTATTTGAATCAGAGCGCGTCATATTGTTTATCCCGAACATCAAGAAGGTTAGCATCTTTATTGATGGTCAGGATGAACCGATTGTACGTGAGAAAGACAATAAAGACTGGTGTGTATCAGATTCTCTTGTAGATGATATTCCTGAGGATATTACAGATAAGATAAACGATGTCTTGGAAAATCCAGACTCTCTTCGTTCGGATGGTTATGAGAAAATACCTGAGAAGTACATGAACTTCCGTAAGACTGCGGTAAAGTTTGCGTGCAAGAAAGCTGAAAGAAAGTTGATGCCAGTTGATGATGCCATACTTTATTGCTATCTGCCAGCAAAGCGGGCTGATTGGGGCTTCAATTTCCTAATGAATACCGATATGGTGCCCAACGGACAGCGTGATGATATTGAGGATATCGAGCTCAATCACGTTATTGCTCGTATTGCAGGTAAACAGTTCTTTTATTGGATCAAGCAGCTTATTGAAAGCAAAAAATACGACCTTGACTCTATCTTTGCACTTATCCCAGACTTTGATGAGTGCAAGAAGAGACGCGTGTATAAGACGTTTATAGAGGAGTTCCAGGAAGAATTTGAAAAGTTCATAAAAGAAGAGCCTTTTGTTCCATGCGTGGATAAGGATGGTGAACAAACCTTTGAATGCATCGACAATATTATTAACGACATGACTGGCATGACAGCGAACGGAGTCATTTCAGACGAAGACTTCATAATTCTTATGGAGTTGGGTGACTACTCCTTGCCAGTTGACGAGTTAAGACAATCGGAGGCATTCATGGATTTCTTGTACAAGCATTCTCCTTCGAGCCTTGATGTAAAGGTTGATGCTGTTGTAAAGAAATGTGAGGAAACTGATTTCCAGACATGGTTGACAGTTCCCGAAAACAATACACGATTTATTAGACATTGGTTGAGTGAGGATGAACTAAACGAGTTTGCGAAGAAAAATATATTTATTGAATACGAAGGCGATTTGTTTACAGCAGGAAGTCTCTACTATGATTTTGACACGAATTGTAATGGAATAGGATTCTTGCGTAGATTTGTACCGCATCTTTGCGAGGCATCAAGAGCAAATTTTGAGGAAGATGAAAATTGGAAATCATTTGCAGACAAGTATTTCCTGTCTTTCTCTGCTGCGTCTATGATTACAGATTACATTCTATCCAATGAGGATGCTATGGCGTTGCTTAACGTACCAAGCAATTCTGTTGCATTCTATCGTTATCTTGCAGTAAAGGAAGTTGATTTAAAGGCTAACAAGACAAAGGTTCCGTACATTACCGAGGATGGTGGTGCAAGTACCGACTATACCAATTATCACTACTTCTTCAACGAAGAAGCTCATGGCTTAATACGTGAGAAATGGTTGGGCGAGAATCTTATCAACGTACTATCGCATATCTATTTTGACAGCCTGGCTGATGACGAGAAAGATAATATAACTGCAATATTTGCTAACCTTGGATTCAACGAATTTACCAAGGACTCCTTCATCACGACTGTCATAGTTGGCGATGCCGATTTCCGAGCAAAAGTAAACGCTGCCATAGAAAACAATTATGCCGCCAACAAAGCATTTGTTGAATATGTGTATGGTTGTGAAGCGCAGTTGAAGGAAAACGTTTTCAAGGATTATGTCTTGCGTTGTGTTGACATCCACAAAAATGAGGTATATCTTTGCAACGATGACGTGCGATACTTCAATCAGGATGCGTATGCTCAGAACAGCACCTATGCTGACAATATCAATCATGCTTGGTTGCAGGATAGCATGATGTATGCTCTATCGAATGATTACTTTGAAGGTCGTGAGAAGGAAGAGGTAAAGAAACTGGAATCGTTCTTGCGTCAGCAGTTTGGCGTTAAGACCTTCACAGACAAGTCGTTCTTCACAGATGTTGTAATCAAGAACAAGGCGGTTATCTATGCCGGTCTTGTTGACGAGGCAACTATGCTCACATTCTTGGAATACCTGAAGCGTGACGCAGACAGACTCTTTGATGATACTATGAGTTTCAACGACATCAAGGATATGCCTTTACTTGCCTATGACGGAACCATAGTAAGAGCAAGGGAACTGAATATCCAGTATATCGAATACAACGAGGACGCAAAGATTCTGTGCGAGAAAGCATGGTGTCCGAAGATGTATGTTGTGCTCTCACAGAAATATACCGATGATTTCTCTCAGGATATGCGTCAGCTGTTCAAGATTGTGAAGTTTGACATCAATACCACAACTGACATTCTTGCTCAGAACGCAAACTTGCGTCAATCGGTTAATGTTATAAACAATAACGTTGATTTCTGGCGATGGGTAAAGGTAAACCAGAAGCAAATTGCATCTGTTGATAAGTTTAAGACTATTCCGTTGCTTGACAATAACAACGCGCTTATCAATTGTGTATCGCTTTACATTTCTGACACCTATCAGCAAGGACAAATTGAGGCGCTGGTAACTAAGTATGTAAAGGAGGCGCAGTTTGTGTCTTCGTCTTACATCGAAACCGCCAATGAGAACGAGAAGTCAGAGTGGATGAAATTGTTCAGGAAACTCGGTCTTAAGTCCGATAACAAGGATATTCTTTTCTCAGACATCTTGCCTAAGCTTTCAACTATTGAAGTAGAGTCTTTGGATTCTGTTGTAGCGATGATGACCAAGCACCTTAAAGACCTGAAGGATAAATGGGCAGAAAGGAAATACCAAATTATGCAGTTGAGAGTTCGCACTCAATATGCTGGTTATAAGACTCTAGATCAGGTAATAATCGTCAATATGGATGAGGATTCTGTATCTGAGCCATTCAAGTACATCACTCTTGCCAACGAGGTTCATCCCGATATTCTAAAGGCAAATAAGGACTTGCTTCATGCTATCTCTGAAGAGTACGGTAATCGCAATCTCATTACCACAAAGCAAATGTGGATTGACGCAAAGGTTAAGGATTATCTTGCAAAGTTTACTGCCGATGAGAATAGCGTTGCAGACATTCACATTCAGTTTGTACGTGAAGTAGTCAAGATACAGAGTGAGTATGACATAAATGACACACTTCGTAAGCAGATAAAGTATCTGGTCAAGTCGAATGAAACGACATACAAGCTTGCTCATGAGCTGACACTTGGAACAGAATATTCTCCAACGTGCGACTTTGAGGCAAATGGTGTGTCTGAATTGTCGTATCTTTCAGACACTTACATCTTCGAAGGCAACAAGGATATCATCAAACAATATTTCAAGGCGGAGAACGTGCATCAGAATATGACGCGAGAGGACTTGAAGTATCTCGCAAACCGCACATTTGCTTGTTATTTCTGGTCGAAATGTTTCTCTCGTCGCTTGGTCGAATATGAATCCTGGGTAGAAGATGGATGTTTCAATAACCGCGTGTGCATACCAACAGAGAATTCTGTTCAAAAGCCGGAGTTGTTGTATACACCTCACATAGCTGGTTATGCTGTTCGTGCCAAGGTACCTCAATGGCAAGAGAAGGTTCCTTGCAAAGCTATTGTTGACTCTATTGACAATCGTGATGCTCGTGAATTATTTGAGAAGATCAACTTCTGTAAAGCTCTCTCTTTTGAAGATTGCCTTTATTACCTTGCTCGTGTTACGCATCCAAGAGAGGAAGAAACTAATTTCCGCAGTATAGTGATTAATTGGATGCTGTCTTCGCCTATTCAAGATGAGACTTTGGTTGACAACTATCGTAAAACGCCAACTGCAGAATGGCGTAATGGTAAGGGGCAGAAGAAGCATATTACGGAACTTTATGCTATCCATCCAGATGCGACACAGGAAAGGAATATCTTCCGTGGCGATGAGTTTGTTATGCAGACAAGTGCTTTCCCTTATGATACAGATTCGTTTGTCAAGGTCTGCAACATGCTGAAGATAAAATGTCTGACAAGTTCTGATTTTGTGGCAACACCTATAGGCAAACAAGATGAAACAGCTGATATGGTTGCCATACTCAGACCTCGTCTGCTTATCTTGTCGGCTATCGAGAACCCAGATCGATTCCAAGAACTCTACGAACGTTATAATACAAAGCTGTCGCAGTATCATTTTGTTGTATGTGAAAAGATAGACCTCGGTTATGACACTATACATAATGATGTGGAGCGTATCTATAACGATGACAACCACCTTTATTATGTAAGCTCATGGAAGCATAATCGTACCTTTACAAAGTTCTGTAGTAGATTGAAGCGACTGGTAGGTTTTGACGTGTATGATAATGTATGTGAAGACGTTCTTGATGATAGCGTTTCTGTAGAAGCGTGCATCGAAAAGTATTGCTCTTCACTTGCATACGATGAAAAGTTCCGCGCTTATCTCAGATCGTTGGATTTGACCATCAACGTTGAGCCAGAGGAAGAAGAACCTATCGAAACAGAAAACGATTACTATAGCAATGCTACGAATGAACCAACAGATTCTGCTACTGAAGCAACTACAGAGACATCAACAGAAAATCAGCATGTTGACGATACGAAAACTATTCGCGAGGATGACAAGCCTGGTGCACCAAATAAAGATGTAACGTCAAGACCTGTTAACGAACTTGAAGTTGGGGAAGAATCAGAGACATCACCAAAAGAACCTATTCAAACCGCATCGCAGCAGTCAACTTCTGACTCTCGTCCACAACAGCAGTCGCAACAAACTGAATCACTAGTTGGTCAAGCAACGTCATCTACAGCAGAGGAAGAGCCAGAAAATGACCTTGGTCAGTATGACACATATGAACAGGTTGATGAAGAGGATATTGAAGACTACGATGACACAGATGAAACAGACGATGTAGAAGCTGACGTTGATGAAGATGTTGACACAACGGATAATGCCAGCACAACGTCTTCTAATACTCATATGTCTAACACGTCTCACGCTTCATCAAACAAGCCTCATAAGGATTATGATCCTGACAGTAATGGGTACATGGGATCTGTTGATAAGGACAAGAATTATCAACCTGTTGGTGACAGACCTTACAAACCTCGTACACGTAAGCATCCGAAGATTTTCACCAAAAAGGAATTAGAACGCCTTCGCTCACATGGAACGCCTCTTGAACTGGAATCATTACCACCAACGAGGGAGGAAATAGACCTCTTAGCTCAATGTAACATCAAGCCAGAGCAGATTGCCGACACCAACTATCTTGCTCAGTTGCGTCTGTACCAGAACCTCAGAAATGAGATGCACGCAGAGCCTGAGGAAACAATGGAAGAGTTCGTGCGTAATGCGAGTGATGTAACTGTACACAAACTTAAAGATGGCAGATACATTCATGCTTGTAGTGCTGCTCGTGGCGTGATGTATATTTCTCCTTCTGTATGGAATAAGATGGTTGATGACAAGTGGAAGATTTGCGTTTATCTTGATGGACAAGGCAAGAACTTCCATTACATTAACAACGCCGAGGAATTCCTGAAACTCGTAGAAAAAGACGATGTTGTTATCAAGATTACCGGCAAGGAGAAGGTTGATGTAGTAAGGGCTCTTTATACAGGCATACTTGAAGATGCCAAAGGTACTGCATACACCTTGATTCGTGTGGCTGCTCGTACAAATATGGATGCCGTATTCGCTCACTATGTTGGTGCTATGGCAGAAGCGGAAGATGGTAACGATGATTACAACGATAACGACTATTGATTATGATTGACAATATCAAACTTGCAAACTATAAGTCATTCTTTGCTGACCAAGTGAAAGAGGCTATCGACGAGCAACAAAAGATCAATCGCTCGCAGATGCGGAACTTATTTAAGACAGGTGAATTATCGCTTGCTTATGTTGATTCCATTCAGCATGAGACAGGCATGATTATCCTCAAATGCCCTCGTCGTATGGCTCCACGCTTGAAAGTTCTGAAGGGCGTGTGCATAATTAAGAAAGGTGCTAAGCAAGCATTAGGTGAACACGTTACGGAGTGGATCTGCCGTTGGGATGAGTTCGTTGACAATAAGGATTTTCATTCTTCTGGTTCTGACATGACTCCAATGTACTATGTTCATACTGGTGATTCCAACTATGACTATGTTGCATGCTCTGGATTCAGTTTTAAGTTGTACGATATCTTGTCAAAGGCGTTGGTTGATGGCAAAAGTCTTTCACTTATCGTCCATAATCCATTTCCTCCTGTAGAGTATTTCCGCAACCTTGCCAGCTATATGGATGCATTCTCTTCAAACGATGAATTGAACCTTGAACCGACTATAGATTATGAGGAATGGACACCCGAGGAACTCGCATTTGATGAACAGAAGCCAACAGGCATTTCTGACACAATCATAGACACGCTCGCTAATGAACATTGTTGTATCGTACAAGGTCCTCCGGGAACTGGTAAGAGTTACACCATCGCTTCTGTGATTTCATCGTATCTTGATGCTGGCAAAACCGTCTGCGTCACCACCATGGCGAACAAGGGTCTTATCGAGTTGATAAAGCAGAAGCCTTTGCAGAAGTATGTGAAGGAAGGTCGTGTCAGCAAGACAAATCTCTCTATTGACGAACGCAAACAGGTGTCTGGTGTAAAAGCTGCCTCTGCCGACTTGCAGGTTCCTGGTGGCGAAATGCTCTGTGCGACAAACTATCAGTTGTCAAGTGTTTTTAGCGAAAAGAAGATGACTCTGTATGGTTTGCCACAATACGATTTGGTAGTCATAGAAGAAGCTTCTCAGGCTTTTCTCACGGCTATAGTTGCGTTTAAGCAGTTGGGGATTGATTGCCTAATTGTAGGTGATCCTATGCAGTTGCCACCTATCGTGAAACTTAACAATCCACAATATAATTCGTGGAATGTGGCAACACAAGTTGAAGGATTGAAGTCTATGGTGCTGGGGACATCGATAAAATCTTATCGTATAGTAACCACTTTCCGTCTCACGAGTCGATCAGCCTCCCTTACAAAATGCTTTTACGGAAATCGTTTTGTGTCTGTGAAGCAAGACTATTTAGATTTTACCAAAGCGAATAGTGTCTTATTTCCACAAGATGGCGGTGTACTTTACCATTGTACACTAGATGTCCGCAATGGAGTTTATTCAGATAAAGCAGATGCTATTATACGAGATGTGATTGAAAAGCTGGAAAAATTTTACCCTGATCGTTCTTTAGCTATCATAACACCTTTTAGAGATTCTGTAAAGGAACTGCAGAAACGTTTCTGTACGTCTGACCTTGAACTGGATATAACTATCGAAACGATAGATAGAATCCAAGGTATGACTGTTGATTATGCTATTCTATACATTCCTGGAAGGAATCCGGGTTTCGCACTAGAAGATCGACGTTTTAATGTAGCAACAAGCCGTTCGCTTAGTACGACTCTCATTATTTCAGATATGCCTCTTAACGAATTTCACACTGTATCACCTACAGTATTACAGTTTATAGATAATTGTGATAAGTTTGATGGTAAAACAAATGTATGGAGAACTAATTTGCAAGAGTCAGAATCATCAGCCCCTATAGTCCAACCTATATCTGAAGAAAAAACAGTATCAACGGTCTCCTCCACAATAGGGTTGAGAGTTGTAGGTAAAATTGACCTTTCTCAATTTGAACGGAAAAAGAAGGAATTAAGTATAACAAAGAAAAACTATTATATCATTGATACTAATGTTTTTGTGGACTATCCCGATATTATTTCTAAGATTGACAGAAAGTATCCTATCATCTTGTCTGCAAAGATGACGGATGAGCTCGATAAGATGAAAATCAAATTAACTGAAGAACGAAGACAAAACGCGGAGAAGGCTTTACGTAATCTTAATAATGAGTCACAGCATGAGATTTTATACGAGTTCGCAGATACTTCTTTATTGCCAGATGACTTTGATAAACGTTCACCTGACAATATGATATTATCAGTCGCATTAAAGTATAAAGAACAGAATCCAATTATGCTTACATCAGACAATGGGCTACAACTTAAGTCTAAGCTATTGGGTATAACTACAATCTCGCTTAAGAAATTTCTAAAAAATAATTTACGCTAAGTATAGAAAGCGACATTGATTTCTTATTCTGTAAGCCATCTGCATCTTTCATGTGGGTGGCTTTCTGTTTCTATACATTTTTATCTTCACAACCTTATGATTCGATGATGATTCCCTTATGTCGAGAGGCATAAACGAAAAAATCTAATAATGGAATTTGTCATTATATGCACTGATAATCAGTGCATATAGTTTATGATTCTTATGACCTGCTGATGTTTCTTTATGTGATATTTGCCATCCATAAATCAGTATTGAAATTTGCCATTACTTTGCAGCAAAATCAACTAATAACGATATGGAAGACATGAACATTACATTTGAAGATTTGCCTAAGGCAATGTCATGGATGATGGACAAACTCAATAAACTTGATTCCAAGATTGACAGTCTGAACAACATCCCACAAGTACGGCCTGTCGACCAGTGGATGAACCTGAAAGAACTGTGCGAATACCTACCCAGCCATCCGGCGGAACAGACCGTTTACGGATGGACGAGTTGCCACCAGATTCCGTTTCATAAGAGAGGGAAGCGTATCATGTTTCTCAAATCGGAGATTGACGCATGGCTTCATGACGGCAAACGGAAATCGCAGAAGGAACTGGCGGATGAAGCCGCCCAATTCATAAAGTCAAAAAGAAATACCAGGTTCTAATGGATTCAACCAATTTATGCAATGCACTCAGAATGGAATTTGAAGGGGTCTTTGAAAGCAAGATTCCTTTGGATGCTTTTCCTGCCAAAATTCAAGATATGATATTGGCTTTAGCACGGCAAGAAAATTATTCCATTGAGTACATGATGGCTTCTCTTTTGGTGGCAGTGTCAACCGCTATTGGCAACGCTGTCAATATCCGTATTCGTGGTGGATGGATTAGTAATCCTGCCCTCTATATGATATTGGTAGGTCGTCCCGGAATGGGCAAAACCCCACCTTTGGATTTCGCATTCCGCCCTATCCGAAAGCATGATGCAAAAATCATCAAGCAATTCAAATTGGATATGGAGCATTATAATAGCTTGATTGAAAACAACAAGGTCAAAAAAGACAAATCCTCTTCACTGCCGGACAAACCTGTTTTACGAAGAATCATCATATCGCTTTAATGCGTGCGCTGGATGACAATCAGCGAGGTGTCGTGGTATATGTGGATGAAATAATGGGAATGTTTAATGCCGTGAATCAATATAGCAAAGGGCAACTCATTGAACAGTTATTGACTGCATTCAGCGGAAAGCCATTGGATGTTTCAAGGTGCAGCATCCCTGTACCTATTCATATAGAGCATCCTTTTATAAATATTGTCGGCACGATGCAAACGACACGTATGCACGAACTAATAGAGAAAGGATATAAAGACAATGGGCTGATAGACAGAATAATTTTTGTTTATCCATCGTCTCAGGAAATTTCAGATTGGGGCTTGGATGAAGATTCTTCCGTATCAACTTTTGGTAAATACTCATCTATGTGGGATTCTATTATAAATAAGGTGATTAGTTTGCCATTTACAGAGAATGAAGATGACAGAGCCATACATAATGTACTGGAATTTTCTTCGGAAGCCAAAGCCTATTTTACAAACTGGCGCAATAATGCGATTCGGGCTGTTAATCAAATCCAAGATGATGGATTGGTGGATAGCAGAGTGATTAAGGCTCCCATGATTACGGCTCGTTTGGCTTTAGTCTTGCAGATTCTTCGCTGGGCTTGCAATGAAGCACACAAGGATTTTGTGGATATTGACTCAACCAAATCAGCTATTGCATTGAGTGAATACTTTGAGAACTGTTATACCAACATTCAAAGATATATGCTGAGAGAGAGCGTTGAACCACAAAAGAGAGAATTGCTTGATTGCCTTTCCGCAACTTTCACTACTGCCGATGCTATTCAAGCCGGAAAAGAAGTAGGGTTGTCGGAAAGGTCGGTGATGTACTCTTTGGTTAATCTTGCCACGAATAAGATTATCAAGAAGGTAAAGCGAGGTGAATATGAGAAACTGCAATAAACGACACCTTTTGCAGTTTGCAGTTGTTGCAGTTTGCACTTTGCGCTTACATAGGATTTCTGCAAAACTGCAATAAGTGCAAGTTGCATGGACTGCAATAACAAAACAAAGAAGTATGGCTGAATATAGATTTTCTCTTCAAAAATATAAGCGTGGTTCAAAATTTTCATGCCCGAAGTGTGGAAAGAAGCAATGCTTTGTCAAGTACATAGATAGTCAAGGAGAAATAACTTTTCCTGATTATGTAGGCAGATGCGACCATGAACAATCTTGTCAATACCATTACACTCCATCAGATTATTTTCATGATAACCCAATGGTGATGGATTACAAAAAGGATGATTTCGTTGAAGTCGACAAGCCTAAGTCTCATTTGCCATCTCCTACCTCTTTTGTTGACAATGAACTAATGGAACGTACTCTTACCAACTATGGCATGAATCCATTGTACATTTACCTATCCGGAGTATTGGGCAAAGACGAGACTTCCCGGATATTCCAACTGTATCATGTTGGTACATCAAAGAAGTGGGGCGGTTCTACCGTCTATTGGCAAATTGATTGGCAGGGTAATGTACGAACAGGAAAAATAATGTTGTATGATTCAAAAACAGGACATCGGATAAAAGAGCCAAGAAGTTATATAAGTTGGGTACATACGGAACTAAATTTCCAAAATTACCATTTGAAGCAATGTCTGTTTGGCGAACATCTGTTGTCTGATAATCCGATCAAACCAGTAGCTATTGTGGAAAGCGAAAAATCCGCTTTGGTAGCGACCCATTATATGCCGGAGTTTATATGGTTGGCTACCGGTGGAATGCACGGATGTTTCAAGCCTGATGTGATAAGTATTTTGAAAGGAAGGCCAGTTATGCTATGCCCAGACTTGGGAGCAAAAGAAGTTTGGCAAACCAAAATGCCTTTGCTTACTTCCGTATGTTCCAAAGTTGTATTGAGTGATAGTCTGGAACAATGCGCTACAGATGAACAACGAAAAAAAGGATTGGACATTGCAGATTTCCTTCTGATGAAAGATACTCCGCAAATAATACTCTCCAAAATGATACAACGTAATCCGGCTTTGCAGATGCTCATTGATGAATTGAAATTGGAGTTAGTGGATGTAGAACAGATGTAATAAAAAGATGAATAGGACAGCTCGCTGTCTTTGGGAAAGGGTTTGTAAAATCCCGTAGCTTATTAGGGCATTTTCACCGCTTTCACTCTCCTAGTGGCAGTAAAAAAGCCCATAAGCGGAGGGATACCCTCTCGACACCCGGATGCCTGTGGCACAAAAGGCGGGATTTTACAACCAAAGAATCAGTGTATAACAATAAAAGGAAATAAGATATGAGTAATACGCAATACGCAGTCTGCCACCTTCAACGTGGCAGTGGTAATGATTCTGGTATGTCATGCCATATAGAAAGGAAGGATGCCAAGAGGGAAAAATATGTACCCATCAATGCCGATGCAAATAGGACGCACCTCAATCGGGAACTGGTTGTATTTCCTGCCGGGGTGAAGAACCGGACGGATGCTATACAACATCGGATAGACCATGCCAGACTGCATCGCAAGGTTGGCAAGAACCAGACGAAAGCCATCCGCATTATCTTGACCGGAACACATGAACAGATGATGAAGATTGCCAAGGAAGGTAAGTTGGATAATTGGATAGATGCCAATCTAAAATGGCTGAAAAATACTTTCGGAAGCGAGAATCTTGTTTCTTGTGTATTGCACATGGACGAGAAAACTCCGCACTTGCATGCCACAATCGTACCCATTGTAACAACAGAACGACTTCGTAAAAAGCGTGAGGGTGAGAAGAAGTACGCAACAAAGTCCGGGGCACGCCTATCGGCAGATGATGTTATGCGACGTAGCAAACTGCACGAATACCAGAACAGTTATGCAGCAGCCATGAAGCCATTCGGATTGCAGCGTGGCATTGTCGGTTCTACAGCAAAACATCTGGCAAATTCAGAATACTATAAACGGCAAATAAATCGGTATGAGGAAGACATCGCCAAATTGCAGGCAGACATTGAAAAAGCACAAGAGGGGAAAAACACAATCCTTTCGTGGTTCGGCAAGGGGGATTTGGCTAAAGCGAAAAAAGAGCTTGCGAGTAGGGATGAGCAGATTGCCAAACTCAAAAATCAGATTAAAACCCTAATGTCTGAAAAGTCTCAACTGAAAGAAAAACATAGGGAAGAGATTGAACAATTAAGGAACGGCTATCAGAAAGAGATAGACAAGGCTATACGTATGGCAGAAAAAACAGGCCGACAATCCAAAGCAAAGGATTCTGTTATAGAAAAGTTGAATCTACGCATTGACCAGCTCGACCGTAAGGCTAACCCTCAGCGTTACAGTCTGTCATCCGGGGCGGAACTTATCCACCATTTCATTCCCAATTATAATAAGCCCAGTCTGCATATTTGGACACAGGTAGGTAATGAGAAATACGACTCTATAAAACATGTTGATTGGCTCAATCCGATATGGGAAAGTTTCACCAAAGACGAAGCTACCATCTATGAATTGATAAATGATGTGTTTGAGCCTCAGGAACAGGTCAATGAAGCACAAGCCAACCTACTTGGAGTGGCTTTTGAACTTGCCGCAGGTGGTCAGGCGCAAGTCCATGTCGGAACTGGTAGCGGAGGTTCATCCTCTGAACTCCCTTGGGGAGAACAGAAGACGAAAAACTCACAGCAACGCAGATAAATTGCCTTTACCAAGTTATAATCTTATCCACAATTTCCTGTTGCTCGGCACTGCTACGCCTCAAATAAATACGAGTGGTTTCAATGCTTTCATGCCCCATCAGGTCGGCAAGTAAAGAAATATCGTTGAACTTCTCCAAGAAATTCTTGGCAAAGCGATGGCGGAACGAATGAGGATAAACCACTTTCTCGTTCAAACCATATTTTGTGGCATAGTTTTTTAACTGTTGGGCAATACCTCTGGTGGTGATACGCTCGCCAAAGCGATTGAGGAATAGATAACCGCTTGTACGATTGGTGCTATTGAGCCACTCCGTAGCTTCCTTGCGGAGTGATTTAGGAATATAGATACGACGTATCTTGCCACCTTTGGTATAGATGTCAAAATAACCTATCTGCACGTGTTCCACCTTCATTTGTATTAGTTCACTGACTCGTGCACCTGTAGCAGCAAGGAAACGAACTACGAAATACCATTCTTGGTTTTCTTCCTTTTTTAGTTTGTTTTTCAGAAAAGCGTAGTCGGCATTGCTGATTACATTTTCCAGATAACTACGCTGTTGTACCTTGACGGATTTTAATCTCAAACGAGATTTATTCATATAGTCAAGATACTTGTTCATTGCCTGAATACGTAGATTTACGGTTTTAGGCTTGAATTTTTCAATGAGATAAGTCTTATAAACAAGCAGGTTGCGCTTGTTCAGTTCCTTATGTCGGGAATAATACTCTTTTACGGCATATAGATAAGCCGCAATCGTGTTCTCCGCCATATTCCCTTGACGAAGATACGTTCCAAAATTTTCAATGTTCATGTCTGATACATTATTAGTTAAACAATTCACTATCATTAATAATGTATGGTATTTACAAATTCATTGAGTTCCTATTATGAGAAGATGCTTGCTACGGGAGAGGTGAAGTGCATTGATGAGGAGATACCGTTTGAGATACCCCAGGGGTGGGAATGGGAGCGTTTTGGCAATGTAATGATAAATAAGGATAGTGAAAGGGTTCCACTTTCTGTAGCTCAACGTCAACATCTAAAGAAAACTTACGATTATTATGGGGCTTCCGGTGTTATCGACAAAGTTGACAAATATCTTTTTGATAAAGATTTATTGCTAATTGGGGAAGATGGGGCAAATCTTATCAATAGAAGTACCCCCATTGCTTTTATAGCAAAAGGAAAGTATTGGGTGAACAATCATGCCCATGTGCTTGATGTTTGCAGCGAAATGGCACTTTCTTATGTAGCTCTATTTATAAATGCTATATCTCTTGTCGATTATGTAACAGGTACAGCTCAACCGAAAATGAATCAAGAAAAGATGAATTCCATTTTATTGGCAATACCACCTGTAAAAGAACAGCACAGAATATTGGAGAAAATGTCGATGGTTGATGCTTTTATTGATAAGTATGCTACTTTACAGACAAAATTGGATTCTTTAGATAATTCTGTTTACGAACTTCTTAGAAAGTCTATTCTACAAGAGGCTATTCAAGGAAAACTCGTTCCACAAATAGCAGAAGAAGGTTCTGCGCAAGAACTGCTTGAACAAATAAAAGCAGAGAAGCAAAAGTTAGTGAAGGAGGGCAAGCTAAAGAAGTCCGCCTTGGCTACTTCTGTTATCTTCCGTGGTGACGATAACAAGTACTTCGAGAAGAATGGAAATACGGAAATGAATATTACTGACGAGATTCCATTTGAAATACCTGATAGCTGGAGTTGGGTAAGACTTAACGATATATGTTCTTATATCCAAAGAGGGAAGTCACCTAAATACTCTCTGATAAAGAAATACCCTGTTGTAGCGCAAAAGTGTAATCAATGGAGTGGTTTCTCAATAGATAAAGCCCAATTCATAGATCCAGATACTTTATCATCGTATGGTGAAGAACGTATTTTACAGGACGGAGATTTAATGTGGAACTCTACAGGATTGGGAACATTAGGACGAATGGCAATTTATTGTAGTACCTTAAACCCGTATGAATTGGCTGTGACAGATAGTCATGTTACTGTTATAAGAGCAATGAAAAAGTTTGTTCTGCCACAATACCTTTATTACTATTTCACAAGCAATACGGTACAATCTGTAATAGAAGATAAATCGGATGGTAGTACAAAACAAAAGGAGCTTGCAACTGCTACAGTAAAAACTTATCTAGTTCCGATTCCACCTCTGATGGAGCAAAGCCGAATTATCTCAAAGATTGAGCAATTAGCAAGTATTATGAGAGGATAAATGCGCAAACCGTTGAGATTGAGCTTCCTTTTGAATATCCTAACATTTGGTCTGTGCTACGTTTGAAAGACATATGCCAACTGATAGACGGTGAAAAAAGAAACGGAAAGGGCATCTGTCTGGATGCAAAATACCTACGTGGTAAATCATCTGCTACCATTGTAGAGAAAGGAAAATTTGTCTATGCCGGAGATAACATCATTCTTGTAGATGGTGAAAATTCAGGTGAAGTTTTCACTGTTCCGCAAGATGGGTATATGGGGAGTACATTCAAACAGTTATGGCTTTCTTCGGCTATATGGAAACCATATATTTTGGCTTTCATTCTGTTCTATAAAGAGGATTTGAGAAATTCAAAAAGAGGTGCGGCTATTCCGCACCTCAATAAAGAGTTATTCTACAATCTGCCTATTGGTATTCCACCTTATCAAGAACAGCAGCGTATTGCAGAACGGATAAATGAACTATCGCAGTTGCTCAAATAGTTTTTCTATTTGAGCAACAATGCGTTGTTGTTCTTTAATCGGAGGTAATGGTATTAATATTTCTTTTACTTTTGCTATACTTACACCACCTATAATGCCCGTTTTATTTAGGTTAAATAGTTCAAAGAACGATGGTGACTGTAGATAATAGTACATGTATTTCCCGATTCCAACAAATGGTGAGAAACAACATAACTTATTCCCAAAACATACATCTTGATTCAGTATTGCAATTTTTCTTCCGGCACTTCCACCTTCAATACACATCAATATTGAGTTATTGGGAGCAAGTCTAAAATCAGGTTCATATTGTTTCGGAATCGCAATGCCATTATCGTAAATAATCCGATTATTAAAATCAACATCCTTAGTTCCAATATAATAACGTCCTATAACATCTGTAAATTTTGATTTCTTTTCAGTTTCACTAATACTGTTGCCAGTGTAAATGTTTGCAATATGAGAAAGTCTTGTCCATACCCAATTCTTGGGAGTTTCAAAAGGTATCTGTTCTGTTATATCCAAGCACTTTTTACCTACCTGCTCATAATACTTGTTATCGTCACCACGAAAGATAACAGAATCAGTCAAAGTAGACTTCTTCAACTTGCCTTCTTTAATGAGTTGCTGCTTTTCCAATTTTATCTGTTCAAGTAACTCTTCGCCAGTTCCTTCTTCTGCTATTTGTTGTACAAGCCGACCTTGAACAGCTTCTTGTAGGATGGATTTTTTGAGATTTCCTAGAAGCTCTACATTTAATTTATCTAATGTCTCTTGAGATTTTGCATATCGATCGATAACAGGTAATATTTCTTGAAGTTTTTTATCTATTTCATATTGCTCGTTAGTAGGTGGAAGTGGAATTAGAAGATTTAATATATGCTCACGGCTAATTCCAGGGATAACACCTTGTGCATTAGAAATTATCGTTTGCAAATTAGCTTCAACTACAGATTTAACATATGATAGACTTATCGCATTGGAGAAATTTCTAATAATTTGAATTTGTCTAGCAATATGTATTTTATCTACATTACAGATGCACATTTTCCCAACTCCTGAACCTTTACAAACAATAAGTAAATCTCCTAATTTTCCTATTACCGTAGGAGTTTCAGTCCAACGATTTATTACCAAATTCCCATTCACAATATTACTTGCTCCTGTAATATAGGGAATTCCTTGATTACTCGAATTATACTTTTCAGGAATAAAGTCTTGCCCTGATAGCAGTTCTATAACATTTGACAGTTTACTCCATTCCCATCCCTTTGGAATCTCAAACGGAATCTCCTCATCAATACATTTCACTTCCCCCGTAGCGAGAAACTTCTCATAATAGGAATTATCATCACCACGGTAAATGATAGATTCGTTTTTATCTTTCTTGATTTTCTTTTCCTTGACCAGTCTAGCTTTTTCGGCTCTGATACGTTCAAGAAGTACAGATGCCGGTTCGTCATTAGGATCTTGCGGTACAAGTTTGCCCTGTATCGCCCACTGAAGTATGCTGTTTTTTAATTGCTTTCCGTTCATTTTTTAATCCTCTGCTTGTACTCTATATGAGAAATACTTTGAGTCTATTTTTACTCCATTTTTAAGTTTGGAATCCATCTCCTTATTCATTGTTGGGAGGAAAGAAAAATAATTCTGAATAGCAGACATAATACCTGCATTGCAACTCTTGTTTTTTACCCAATTTTGAGGAATGAAACTTCTATTATTCTGCTCGCAATTGTTTTTTTCTGCCGAAATAGCACTGTTTAAACAGTTTGCCGCAATATTAATTATGCTGTCAACAAGATTGTTTTCAGAAGCAACTTTTAAGCACTCACTCGGTGATGGTACATTTGTTTGATTGTTACATTTAGCAAAAACCATTGATATGGCAAAAAGAAGATGGTATGGAGCATAAGCCTTCATTGTTAGTAGTTCCTCTTCCAGTCCTAATGGGTTTTCCTGAGTCCATGCATCCATTATTTTTCTCATCCAAAACGATAGAGCATAAGCATCTTCAGGCAAATAGTCGTTCTTGAACAATGTATTGAAATACTTGTCAAAAATCTTAGTTTCACCATAAGATAAATTAGGTCTTTGCATGTACCAAGCTGTAAGATTCTTTCCTAAATATGATAACTCTATGCAGTACTGTTTGTCCTTGTCGGCTGGAATAATTTCACCTCTTTTGGTTGCAAAGAATCCATTAGAATATTTTGCTTCGTATGCCTTTTTGAGTTTCAATATCTGCTTACTGTTACTGCGTAAATCTCTTGCCTTTACAGCACTTTGCGTGTTTGTGTTAATGCTAATAGAATCAGCCCTGTCTCTTTGTGGAATTTCATAAAATCTGAATAGAACATAAGCATCATCACGCTTTCGTACATTCTCACTACAACTTAAAATAGTATTCAATGATTGACATCCATTTACAACATTCAATCCATAAAGTTTAAACTCACCATTGCCACATTCTTCAATTTTGTTACAAATGGCAGTGATTCCATTATGAAAAAAGAAGAAGTCACCACATTTATTCGGATCGTTTATGGTTTTCTTGATCTTTTTATTTACGGTATTGTTAATGCCTAAACTCTGTCGTACATTTTTCTGGAACAAAGATCCATCTTTAATGCCAGGGAGTTTTATACATTCTTTCAGAGGCATGGCTGCAACTATTACGCTTGTCGCCCCTAATTCTGTCGTCATATATTTACCAGCTTCAAGCTTGATAGTATGGTTTAAAGTTGGATTCGTTTGTTCAATAACACAACTATAAGCATCTTCCAAACCTTGTTTATCAACTACGGAGAATTGTGTACTATAATTCAATTCAGCATCATCTTCCTCTGATAATTTGGTTTGGAATGAATGTATATCATCCATAGCCGCATCCGTAAAGATAGATGTTGTTATTAATTCAAAACATACGCAGTAAGAGTCATCTTCTAATGCTGTTGCTATTTCTGATATTTTAGTCTTTAATTTAGAATTAGCATTTTCCTGTAATTGAGCTAAGTTACTAAACTGGCTCCAAGCAGATATAACTTCTCTCACAGGAGTTGCATCAACAGATTCACCAAGGTAGTATTTCCCTTGTACAATATATATTTTTTGCTCGTCTTCATCAATGTATACGGCATCAATTTGTTTATCATTGGCTCCGTCTGTGATGGCATCTTTAGCTTGTCTTTGATCCAGAAGATGTATATTCCGCATATACCACGCAACGAAACGTTGACCATCATTTGGAAAATTATTTTTATAATAATCTTGCGTAATTTCGTTTTTTATGATTTCAAGTACATTTGCCATAATTATATTCATTTATTCGTAATCTTCGCCTTGTATTCCTAATTCTCCTTTGCTCATGGCATTGGCAATATCTATTTTCAGTTCTTCGTCATAATCTTTACTGGTCAAAAAGCTATTGACGATGCGTAGCAGCAAATCTTGGTCGATGTTCGATGCTGCCACGTGATAAATGATAGATTCCAATGTACGCATACAGATACAAGCGTGCCAATAGTAATTATTTTTGTGTAAGAAGTACGCACTCAAAGTCAGTGCAATACGCTTGTTCCCATCATTGAAGAAGTGCCCGGAACAAAATCTATACATCAAATAGGTCAGTTTGTCGGCAAAGGTAGGATAGTATAAATCGTTTTGCACAAAATCCAATGTAGCACGAATACCGCCTTCATCACGCACTCCTTCAAAGCCACCATCACTGGCATCAATCATTTTGCCATAGATGTTTAGGGCTTCATCGTAATCTATGTAAATAATTCCCTTATTCATCCTCTGCTTGTTTTAAGCGTTTAAGCACATCTTTATTGTCCGCTAAGATACGGTCAAAATCAATAGACTGGTCGCCGATGAATCGTTCAAACTCTTCTGGAGTAACAGCTTGCAGATAATCTGCTATATTACCATGATACGCATCCCGAAAGCTGAAATCTCTTGAAGCCATTTTTGTTCTGGCGTCATTTAGATAAGGTTTCTGCATGGGATGTTCGGCAAGTTCATTCACAATGCGCTCTACCTCGTCAATGGTAAGTTTTCTGCCGCCATTTTCCTTGAATCGTTCACTGATAGCAGCACCCACTCCGTTTTCAAAAGAAGAGATAACCAATAGAACCTCTGAATACAACGTGTGTCGAACATTGTCTTTTGAATCCAACTTTAATACTTCTCGGTATTCTTTAGCATTCTCTTTGAATACAGCTTTGTAGATAAAATCTGTAATCTGAGAATATTTGTATGTAGGATGCCCATCCACATATTGATTGATGGCAGAAGTAAGATTTTTCCGATAGTTTTCTTCTGTGATTGCGGCAGGAAGATAATTCACATCTCTACGATTAATATATTTTGTTCCTCCACCTGTCTTTTCATTGATGGTAGTAATCACAAAATCCAAGATAAGGCTACGGACTTTTTTAGCTTTCTCACTCTCTGTAAGCAGCATACCTATATTCAAGAAAGAGCGGAAATTAAATAATCCGAGCTGCGTTGTTTTGCTCGCCTCATTAATAAGGTGAGCAAATTCTAACTTAAACTCTTTCAATTGTTTACCCTTACATAAAATATATCCATTATGTTTCAGCTCATCAGAATTTGATTGCAGGTAACGATCTATTGTAGATGTGTCAACTTGATAAAAGTCGGCAACCATTTTTTTTGTAAAGCGGTATTCTCCCTCAAAGAGCATTCCTTCTATATCAAGATGCTCTTGTACTTTACTGACCGCAAAACGATTGTTAAGTACATTCTGCCGTTCTATGTTTGAGATGGTCAAATCTTTCATATCACTTCACTATTATCAGTTACACGATTTTATGTCTATGCCGAGAATTTTTTGAATCTCAGAAAGGGTTTTGTCTATTTCATGGTCGAGTGCAGCACGTTTCTCAAAATACTGTTTGAGCAGTTCTGCCGGAGGGAGTATTTCTTCTTCCTCTTTCGGGAACTTGCACTGGTCGAAGTTGCAATCCAAATCAATCAACTGTTGGGCAGTGAACACACGGCTCTTTTCTCCCACTTCATCATTGATAATTTCTTTCCTGTCTTTCCACCATTCCTGAATAGGTAGGGTATGCTCCACCTTCATTGGTTTGGTCTTTGAGAAGTGCTTGTAGCCTTCCGGCATATCCAAGCGATAGAACCATGTCTCTTTGGTCTTGAATCCTTCTTCGCAGCCCTCTGCTTCTTCATTATTAAAGAAAAGAATGTTGGTTGCAATAGAGGTATATGGGGAGAATATCGAACCCGGTAAACGGATGATGGTATGCAGATTGAACTTGCGGAGTAAATTTTCTTTAAGTGCAAATTTTGCTCCATCCGTACCAAACAAGAAACCATCTGGGATAATCACACCGCATCTACCACTAGCTTTGAGGCGGTACATGATAAGGGCTATAAACAAATCCGCTGTTTCACTTGAACGGTACTGCACCGGAAAATTGCTTTTTACACTATCTTCTGTGCTACCACCATACGGAGGATTCATACCGATAACATCCACTTTATCGCTTTCCTTGAAATCAGTGATATTTGTTCCAAGCGAATCACAGTTAGCTATATTGGGAGCTTCAATATCATGGAGTAACAGATTTGTTATACTCAAAAGATAAGGTAGCGGTTTCCATTCTTGTCCCACGACTGCATTTTGCAGTTTTTCTCCATCTTCGGCAGAACTGACGCTCTTACTCATATAATTGAGAGCAGAGGTAAGGAAGCCGCCTGTACCACTGGTGAAGTCACCAAAGGTCTCGCCCAATTTCGGGTCAAGCATCATCACGATAAAGTCTGTCAAAGCACGTGGAGTATAGAACTCACCTGCATTGCCTGCTGATTGCAAGTCTTTCAAGATTCCCTCATAAATATCTCCAAATGTGTGGCGGTCATCAGCATCGTCAAATTCGATTTCATTTACGATGTTGACCACTTGACGCAAAAGCGTTCCATTCTTCATATACTGGTTTAAGTCAGCAAATGTTTCTTGAACAATGCTTTTGGCTCTTGGTGTATTGGCGTCTATCGGAAGATTCTTTAAAGTAGGGAACAGTTTTTCATTGACAAAAGAGAGCAATGCTTCTCCTGTTAATGCTTCACCGTCTTTTTCGTCTACTGCCCATTTACGCCAACGCAAATCTTCGGGGATGATAGACTTGTAGTTTTCATCTTTGTATTCCCAAGTTTCTTCCTGAGTGTCATAGACTTTCAAGAAAAACATCCAAGTCATTTGTTCAATTCTCTGTGCGTCACCATTGATACCAGCGTCTTGGCGCATTATATTTTGGATTCGCTTTATGATGTTGTTTACTGCCATTTTTAAGCTGATTTATAAATTTGATATTCTAGTTCTCTGATGGCTTGCTCAAAAGCAACCTTACCGCCAAATAACTTTATGATTTTTGTTGGTTTCCCTATGCTATTGAATGGCGGTATCTCCAAGATGTTCGCCTTTTCAAAGTCGAGAATACCATTCTCTGCATATTTGTCAAGAAGAGCCTCCAATACTTCACGAGCTTTACCTTCGTACTTCCCGAAGTAATTACGCTTCTTTACATTGTTTGCTCTCTCTTTCCTTGTTAATGGCGGTTGGTCAAACGCAACGTGGCATATCACATCAAAGATGTCGGCATCCTTCAATGCCGGATTAGCTTCACGTACAGCATCTATCAGAATAGCATATTCCTTCAATTCATCCATAATGGCCTGTTTGCGTTCTGCCTCCGTCCACGTTTGGATAAAATCATCCAAAGTTTGGTAATGGCGTAATAATTGCTTTTTAGCAAACGACTGAACACTTTCCGTTCTCATCGTCTTACCATCTTCTCCTAACACTGAAACGATTTCATGGGCAATGCGAATATTCTTACCGCTGATAAGATATTTCTCACGATGCTCAGATACTATTGGAGTTTCTGGAGCATCAATGATTTTGTAAGGCTTTGGCTTTTTCCCTCCTCCTTTGGGTGGTTCCGGGTTGCCATCAAATGCTGGATCTTTGAATTTTGCGGTAGCATTGCGGAAATCAAGGATTTCCAAATGCCATTTGCCCTTGTCTTTTCTAAGTCGTGTACCTCGTCCAATGATTTGCTTAAATTCAGTCATGGAACCAATTTCTTTGTCTATGACGATTAAACCACAAGTTTTGCAGTCCACTCCTGTGGATAAAAGTTCAGATGTGGTAACAATTACAGGATAAGGCTCATCTACACTAATGAAATTGTCCAGTTGTTTCTTACCTTCTTTATCCTCACCAACAATACGTGTAACATAGTAAGGTGACTTTTTACATAAATCGCTATTCATATTGATAAGCAGCGTCCGCATTTCGGCAGCTTCCTCAATATCAGAACAGAATACGATTGTCTTTGTCATACGACCAATGTCATATAACATTTGGGTTATCCTATGCGCTACTACTTTACGCCTTAACTTGATGGCAAGATCACGACCTATATTCTGTCTTTGATATAGTTTCTGTTCAATCTCCTTGCCCAATAAATCTATTTCACCTTCTTCTGGAGTCCATCCTTGTAAATCAACATTGATAAAGTCTGCTGTAACCCTGTATGGAGCTAAGAAACCATCTTGAATGCCTTGAAGAAGTGAATAGGTATATACTGGTTCACCGAAATAATCCAAGTTGTTCGCTCCTTCGTCTGCTTTCGGTGTGGCTGTCATACCAATTTGGGTAGCCGAACTAAAATATTCCAATACCTTGCGCCATGCGGAATCGTCTTTTGCACTTCCTCTATGACACTCATCGACAATAATTAAGTCAAAGAAATTTGGCTGCACCTCCAAGAATGGGTCTGGTTTACCCTCTTTCCCGACCAATTGGTGGTATAAAGCCATATACACTTCGTATGACGAATCAATTTTTTCCTTCCCCTCTCCAACAGAAGTTATCTTGGTCATAAACTTCTTGAAAGGCTTGAAGTCTTGCACCATTGTTTGGTCAATGAGGATATTGCGGTCTGCAAGATAAAGAATCTTTTTCTTAGCCCCACTTTTATGAAGACGATGGATAATCTGGAAAGCAGTAAAAGTCTTACCAGTACCGGTAGCCATTACCACAAGTACACGTTGTTGCCCTCTTGCGATAGCTTCTACTGTGCGATCAACTGCTATGCGTTGGTAATATCGTGGGTCATGGCTATGTGCATCATAATAGAAAGGTGTTTCTATTATGTTAAGTTCAACTGATGTGTAATTCTTAGATGCAAGATAACGACTGTATAGTTCTTCCTCTGTCGGAAAATCCTCTAACTTGATTTCGGTTTCTTTTCCCGTGATAAAGTCATGTTCCAAGAAAGCATTACCATTACTGGAATACGCAAATTTCAGGTCAAGGATTTCGGCATAGCTCATAGCCTGTTGAATACCGCCTCCAACTGCGTGCTTATTGTCTTTAGCTTCAACTACAGCGATGGGCTTACCTTTATGATATAGTAAATAATCGGCTTTTTTACCCTCCGCCACAGAATGTTGGTTGCCAATAACAAGTACTCGACCATCCGTAAAATAATACTCTTCACGCATATTGACGCCTACAGCCCATCCTTTTTGATTGAGTGCAGGAGTAATGAACAGAGTGCGTATCTCTTGTTCTTTAAGTTCTTTCTTGTTTACTTCCATGGCATAAGTTGTTTTATGATTTGCAACTGCTGACAAGCAAGTCTTTCACGTCAATATTAAGAACATTGGCTATATCATTAAGCGTTTTAAGGTCTGGCTGAACCGAATTGCTGCACCATTTACTTACAGTACAGTTGGACTTCCCAATTTGCTCTGCAAGCCATTTTCCTGTTTTCTGTTGCTCTGCAAGTACCACTTTTAATCTGTTTAAATTAGCCATGAGGTAAAATGTTTTAATCCGAGGGCAAATTTATATAAATTGTCTGACAGTATAAACAACTTCCGATAATAATTATTATCAGGAAGCAAAAAAAGGATTAGATAGCGTATTTTGATAAGATATTTTCGTCAATTTCAATCTTATGACGTCCAGTAGTAGTGCGCAGATTTTTTCTAACAGTGTCAAATGTAGAGTTAGCGAACCATTCGGAAAATGTCGCCATCACAAATGATGTAGTCATATCTCTACCTATATTATATTGGAAAGCGATATTCCAAGCGAAGTTCTTCAAAGAGATTTGGGTGATAGAATTGTGCTTCTTGATATGAATTTCAGTCATAGAAAGGACTCGCCTATTGGCCACAAAATAGCGAACACATTCACATATTTGGAAAATCTCAGTTTCATCCAAATCAAAACGTTTAAATGTATCTCGTGTGTATTTCAGAATAGCATTAAGTTTTTCATCATCTTCTTTCTCTTTTTGCTGTTGGTATTGTTGTTGCTCACGCTGGTATTCATAGTGAAATAATTCCATTCGTTTTTTCTGAACTTCTTCGCAGTTTGAGATAGGAAAAGGAACTAAAGCCAATGGCTTTTTATTGCCTCTTTTCTTGACTGATACCCAAAATGATTGAGGGATAGCTTCTATAATATATCTTGCCACCGTAATGCAAAGATGATACATGAATTTTAGTATGACATATCCGGTAGCCATAATAAACGGAAGCAAATTCATTCGTATGCCAAATATATTGCATACTTGAAATGCAATCATCGAAGCCAGCAGCACCGCAATGACCTCTATTACCCAAGAGTGGAGTATATATTGTTTTTGCTTCATGTCTATTGTTATTTATTTCTCAATGCAAAGGTACAACGCATTTTCATAAAAAGCGAAAGGCAAAAATAGAGGAAGTAACTGTAATAAGTTCATTTTATGCTATTTGTGAAAAGAAAAGCATAACAAGTGAAAATATCCAGTAGCAAATGAAAACATCTGCAAATAGGGAATGAAGTGTTAAATAAATATAAATCTTTCCTTCTCTATGAGAAACTCTCTTTATTATCATTTTTAGAGTGTATTGTATAAAAGGATATCATATTTGTAC
>PPYE01343277.1_pt1 | contig 30304 bp, 19 predicted proteins | sample 1559881 | NCBI WGS metagenome assembly PPYE01 (sample SAMN08240022, study PRJNA423297) | Human gut metagenome, whole genome shotgun sequencing project. | reverse complement strand
AGTTCTTTATTGGATTGACTTCAAATGTAGAATAAAATAAGAAGGAGGACAATGCCCCACGGCTCTCGTTGCTATTCAGGGCACAAAGTTCTGAAAAAGTTCTGACATGACAAAATAATAAAGTCAAAATCAGCCTGCAAGCTCTATGACTTCAAGGTCTTTGAACACACCGTTGTCCACAACGAAACGTACCATGGTACGCACTTTATGAAAGCCGTAAATGCCCGCTGCGCCAGGGTTTATATGAAGCATGCCCAGTGTCTTGTCGAACTTCACCTTCAATATATGCGAATGACCGCTGATGAACAGCTTGGGCGGATGCACCAGGATGCTTCCCTGTATGGACGGATCGTATTTGCCGGGATAGCCGCCGATATGTTTCATCAGCACCTCGGCGCCGTCTACCGTAAAACGGAGCACCTGCGGATAGAGCCGGCGCAGATCCTGCCCGTCTATATTGCCGTACACCGCACGGAACGGACGGAAAGCCGCCAGCTTCTGTGCCACTTCCAATGTACCGATGTCACCTGCATGCCATATTTCATCGCACGGCTCGAAGTACTGCAAATACTTCTCATCCCAATACCCGTGCGTATCCGACAGTAAACCAACTTTTGTCATTTTTCATTTGTTTATGTGTGCAAAGGTAGCTATATTTGGAAAATAAACCTAATCTTATTTATGGAGAGCAGATATTTCAAGCGCGACATCAGTTGGCTGTCATTCAACTACCGGGTATTACTGGAAGCGGAAGACGATACACTGCCGCTGTACGAGCGCATCAACTTTATATCCATATACTCGTCCAACCTGGAAGAGTTCTACAAAATACGTGTGGCCGACCATAAGGCCATTGCCACCGGCGCCGCACACAGCGATGAAGAGAGTGTGCAGTCCGCCATGCAACTGGTGTCCGAAATCAACGAAGAGGTGAACCGCCAACTGGAAGAGCGTATCCGCATCTACGAACAGAAAATACTGCCCGCCCTGCGGCAACAGCACATCATCTTCTACCAGAGCCGCAACGTAGAGCCTTTCCATAAAGAATTCCTTCGGAGCTTCTTCCGGGAGGAAATCTTTCCGTATCTCTCTCCCGTACCCGTCAGCAAGGACAAGGTAATATCGTTCCTGCGCGACAACCGCCTGTACCTTGCCATACGACTGTATCCGAAAGGAGACAAGGGCACAGAGGGACAAGCAAACAAAGGAAGAACTCCCCAATACTTCGTGATGAAGCTGCCCTACAGCAAAGTGCCCCGCTTCATCGAACTACCCAAGCACGGGAAGAACTACTACCTGATGTTCATCGAGGACATCATCAAAGCCAATATCGACACGATATTCCCCGGCTATGATGTGGACAGCAGCTACTGCATCAAGATTTCGCGGGATGCGGACATACTGATAGACGAGTCCGCCAACACATCCGAAATTATAGAGCAGGTGAAAAGCAAAGTGAAAAAACGCAAGATAGGAGCCGTCTGCCGTTTTGTATACGACCGCGCCATGCCCGACGATTTTCTGGACTTCCTTGTAGATGCCTTCCGCATCAACCGCCAGGAACTGGTTCCGGGCGACAAACACCTCAATATGGAAGACCTGCGGCATCTGCCCAATCCGAACAATGCCGTGCGCCCCATCCGCAAGCCTCAGCCCATGAAGCTGACCTGCCTGGACGAGCGGGAGTCCATCTTCCGGTATGTGGAGAAAAAAGACCTGCTGTTGCACTACCCGTACCACTCTTTCGAGCACTTCATCCATTTCCTGTACGAAGCCGTACACGAACCCACCGTGCGCGAAATCATGGTAACCCAATACCGCGTTGCGGAAAACTCCGCAGTTATCAACACCCTGATAGCCGCCGCGCAGAACGGCAAGAAAGTAACCGTTTTCGTAGAGCTGAAAGCCCGTTTTGACGAGGAGAACAACCTTGCCACCGCCGAGATGATGAAAGCCGCCGGTATCAATATCCTGTTCAGCCTGCCCGGACTGAAGGTACATGCCAAAGTAGCCCTTGTGCTGCGCCGCGACAGACAAGGTCACAAACTGCCCAGCTATGCCTACATCAGCACCGGAAACTTCAACGAAAAGACCGCCACGCTCTATGCCGACTCCGGTCTGTTCACCTGCAACCCCATACTCGTAAACGACCTGCACAACCTGTTCCGCACTTTTCAGGGCAAGGAAAATCCCGTGTTCCACCGCCTGCTGGTGGCACGCTTCAACCTGATTCCCGAACTGAACCGCCTCATCGACCATGAAATAGAACTGGCGAAAAGCGGAAAACAAGGAAGGATTATACTCAAAATGAACGCCCTGCAAGACCCCGCCATGATAGACCGCCTGTACGAAGCCTCGCAGGCCGGAGTCAGGATAGACCTTATTGTACGGGGTATCTGCTGCCTCATTCCCGGACGGAAGTACAGCCGTAACATCCGTGTAACACGTATTGTGGATACATTTCTGGAACATGCCCGCGTGTGGTACTTCGGCAACGGCGGGAAGCCGAAACTTTTCCTCGGTTCGCCGGACTGGATGCGCCGGAACCTGTACCGCCGCATAGAGGCTGTAACCCCAATTCTGGACCCGGATTTGAAACGGGAACTGTCGGACATGCTTTCCATCCAGCTCTCGGACAAGCGCAAAGCCTGCTTTGTGGACGACCACCTGCGTAACCGCTGGAAATCAGCCCGTCCGCAAAAGGAGAAAGTACGGGCGCAATATACTTTCTATGAATACCTGAAAAGCGGAGAACTGAAAGTGGAAAGTTGAGAGAGAAGTTTGTAACATTTCTGTAACATATATGACATTTCCTTGCAACACGAAACACGTTCCTTTGCAACCGGAAATAAAATACATGTTATGGAAACTATCTACTTATGCATTGTCATCTTCCTGTTCGTCCTCGCGGTCTTCGACCTCGTCGTGGGTGTCAGTAATGATGCGGTTAACTTTCTACAATCTGCTGTCGGAGCCAAAGCAGCATCTTTCAAGACGATACTGTTTATAGCAGGTATCGGTGTATTCATCGGCGCTGCCCTCTCCAACGGCATGATGGACATTGCCCGTCACGGTATCTACCAGCCGGAGCATTTTTATTTTGCGGAAATCATGTGCATCCTGTTGGCAGTGATGCTGACAGACGTGGTACTGCTGGATGTATTCAACACCATGGGAATGCCGACGTCCACCACCGTATCCATGGTCTTTGAGCTGCTGGGCGGAACCTTTGCCCTCGCCCTCATCAAAGTGTACGGCAGCGATACGCTCGGACTGGGCGATCTTATCAACACAGACAAGGCATTGTCCGTTATCATGGCGATATTCGTATCCGTAGCCATCGCCTTCTTCTTCGGTATGCTGGTGCAATGGCTGGCACGTATCGTCTTCACCTTCAACTACACCAAAAAGATGAAGTACAGCATCGGTATCTTCGGCGGTATCGCAGCTACTTCCATTATCTACTTCATGCTGATAAAAGGCTTGAAGGACAGTTCTTTCATGACTCCCGAAAACAAGCACTGGATACAGGAGAACACTGCTATGCTCATCGGCTGCTTCTTCGTGTTCTTCACCATATTGATGCAGGTGCTGCACTGGTGCAAGGTAAACGTATTCAAGATAGTGGTGCTTCTGGGTACCTTCGCCCTCGCCCTCGCCTTTGCCGGCAACGACTTGGTGAACTTCATAGGTGTGCCCCTTGCCGGTTACTCCTCTTTCATCGACTATACGACCAACGGCACTGCCGCAGGTCCCGACGGCTTCCTGATGACCTCACTGCTCGGCCCTGCCAAAACACCGTGGTACTTCCTTATCGGTGCGGGCGCCATCATGGTATATGCGCTGTGCACATCCAAGAAAGCACACAATGTAATCAAGACTTCCGTCGACCTCTCCCGCCAGGACGAAGGTGAAGAGAGCTTCGGCAGCACTCCCATAGCACGTACACTGGTACGTTTCAGTATGACGATAGCCAACGGACTTTCCAAAGTGATGCCCGAAAGCGGCAAACGCTGGATTGAGACCCGTTTCCAAAAGGACGAAGCCATCATTGCCGACGGTGCGGCGTTCGACTTGGTACGTGCCTCCATCAATCTGGTACTTGCCGGCCTGCTCATTGCCCTGGGTACTTCACTGAAACTCCCGCTCTCCACCACTTACGTTACTTTCATGGTGGCTATGGGTACTTCCCTTGCCGACCGCGCCTGGGGACGCGACTCCGCCGTGTTCCGTATCACCGGCGTACTGAGCGTTATCGGCGGCTGGTTCATCACTGCCGGAGCGGCGTTTACCATCTGTTTCTTCGTTACCTTCGTAATTCATTTCGGCGGTACAATCGCTATCATCGCCCTTATCGGTCTGGCAGTATTCATGCTGATACGCAGCCAGGTAATGTACAAGAAGCGCAAAGAGAAGGAAAAAGGAAACGCTACCATCAAGCAACTGATGCAGAGCACGGACAACATGGAGATTCTGGAATTGCTGCGCAAGCACACCCGTGAGGAATTGGGCAAAATACTGGAATTTACGGAAGATAACTTCGAACGCACCGTTACCGCTTTCCTGCACGAAAACCTGCGCGGACTGCGCCGGGCAATGGGTTCCGTGAAGTTCGAGAAACAACTGATTAAACAGATGAAACGTACCGGTACGCTTGCCATGTGCCGCCTGGACAACAATACGGTGCTCGAAAAAGGACTTTACTACTACCAGGGCAATGACTTTGCCAGCGAACTGGTATATAGTGTGGGACGTCTTTGCGAACCGTGTCTGGAGCATATCGACAATAACTTCAAACCGCTCGACACCATCCAGAAAGGCGAGTTTGCCGATGTAACGGAAGACATCGTTTACCTGCTGCAGGTGTGCCGCCACAAGCTGGAGAACAACAACTACAATAACTTCGAGGAAGATATACACAAAGCCAACGACCTGAACGGCCAGCTCGCCCACCTGAAACGCGAAGAGTTACAGCGCATTCAAAGCCAGTCCGGCAGCATTAAGGTAAGCATGGTGTATCTGACGATGATACAGGAAGCACAGAATATTGTGACCTACTCCATCAACCTGATGAAGGTGAGCCGAAAATTCCAGGCGGAAGAGTAAGGACATTCCTTTATCAACCGAAAGTCAAGCGATATACATTTTGCTAAGAGGTTGTCAAAACTAAAATGAGCCTCTGAAAAGTTACAGATTGTAATTATAACCTTTAAAAGGGTCGTATCAAACTCCACTTTGAGAGTTATGATACGACCCTTTCCTCAATTCTTTCAGAATGTGCAAATTTCAAGTTAAAAATTTATCTCCTCAAAATTGAATTTTGGCACACTCCCTGTTTTTTTCCATAGAGTGCCGGAGCCTATTTCAGCCCCATTTTTTCCGCCCGTTGCAGCATAAACGCGCGGGCAGCTTCATACTCATTGGGAATGACGCCGTCCAATATGGCATCCTTAATAGCACTCTTCAATGCACCCACTTGCTGGCAGGGGGGGAGATTGAATGTTTTCATAATCTCCTCACCGCTGACAGGAGGCTGGAAGTTACGGATACGGTCGCGCTCTTCCAAGTCCTTCAGTTTCTGACGCACCAGTTGGAAGTTGTTCAGAAAGCGCTGCTTGCGCTCCATATTCTTGGAAGTGATATCGGCCTCACACAAGGTCATGAGGTCGTCTATATCATCGCCAGCCTCAAACAGCAGGCGACGTACGGCCGAGTCGGTCACCACATCATCCGCTATCACTATGGGACGCATGTGTAGCCCTACCAGCTTCTGCACGTATTTCATCTTCTCATTCATGGGAAGCTTCATTCTCCGGAAGATATCGGGTATCATCTTCTCGCCGATGAAGTTATGGTTGTGGAATGTCCATCCGGCACGAGGTTCCCAGCGTTTGGTCGCCGGTTTGGCTATATCGTGCAGAAGGGCTGCCCAGCGCAGCCAGAGGTTATCGGTCTTTTTGCTGATATTATCGAGCACTTCGAGCGTATGGTAGAAGTTGTCCTTATGCGCTCTGCCATTACGGGTTTCAACGCCTTGCAAGGCAACCAGTTCCGGGAAGATGAGCTGCAACAGGCCCGAACGGTCCAAGTCTATAAATCCTTTGGACGGGACGGGAGAGAGCAGAATCTTGTTCAGCTCGTCTGCAATGCGCTCTTTGGATATGATGGAGATGCGCTCTTTGTTGCGGCATAAGGATTCGAAAGTATCATCGTCGATATAGAAATTCAGTTGGGTGGCAAAACGGATACAACGCATCATGCGCAGAGGGTCGTCGCTGAAGGTAATGTCCGGGTCGAGCGGCGTGCGGATGGTCTTCTCCTTCATGTCCGCCATTCCGCCGAAGGGGTCTACCAGTTCGCCGTAACGCTGACTGTTCAGGCAGACCGCCAAGGCATTGATAGTAAAATCCCGGCGGTTCTGGTCGTCTTCCAGCGAGCCGTCCTCAACAATCGGTTTGCGCGAATCGTGCGTGTAGGACTCCTTACGTGCACCCACAAACTCCACTTCCGTGCCGTGATACTTCAACTGCGCCGTCCCGAAATTCTTGAAAACAGAAAGATGCGCGCCGCGTCCCAAACGCCTGGCAAGCGCCTCGGCCATTGCAATACCGCTGCCCACTACTACCACATCGATGTCTTTGGAAGGACGCTGCAGGAATATGTCGCGCACGTAGCCGCCGACTACGTAGCACTCCAGTCCCAATTCATCCGCAGTTTCGGAAATCCGCTTAAATATGCTGTCACTGAAACGCTGCTTCAGTTCTTCTGTCGTCAATTCAATCATTTGTCAATAAATCATTTTGAGGGTGCAAAGATACGGATATTATTTTTTATTTTTGCCCCCACTAACATCAAGAATGAAAATTATGAAGAAAGCAGCATTCCTTGCGTGCCTCTGCTGCACGCTCTTCTCTTGCAGCAATGTAGAGAAAAAAGCAGGAGAGAAACTCCAGGCAGCCCGCGAAGCGTTTGAACGCGGAGATTACAGCGAAGCGAAGATTCAGATTGACAGCATCAAGATACTCTATCCGAAGGCCTTTGAAACACGCCGCGAGGGTATCGGACTAATGCAGCAGGTGGAACTGAAAGAACAGGAGAAAACGCTGGTCTACCTCGACAGTATGCTTCAGGAAAAACAAAAAGAGGTGGATGCCATCAAGAAGAATTATACTTTCGAGAAAGATGCCGAATATCAAAAAATCGGCAATTACCTGCATCCCTCACAAGTGATAGAAAAGAACCTGCACCGCTCTTACCTGCGTTTTCAGGTAGATGAGACCGGAGTGATGAGCATGACTTCCATCTATTGCGGCCCGCATAACATCCATCACCTCGCAGTGAAAGTCACTGCACCCGACGGCAGTTTTGCCGAAACCCCGGCTTCCAAAGACAGCTATGAAACAACCGATTTGGGCGAGAAGATAGAGAAAGCGGACTATAAACTGGGCGAAGACGGTAATGTAATCGCTTTCCTCAATCTGAATAAAGACAAGAATATCCGCGTACACTATCTTGGCGAACGTTCCTATGCCACTGTCATGACACCGAACGACCGCAAGGCGGTGGCAGCTGTCTATGAACTGGCGCAACTGCTGTCTTCCATCACGGAAATCAAGAAGAATATGGAAGAGGCCAACTTGAAGATTGAGTTCGTAAAACGCAAAATGCAGGAAAGAGAAAGTAAGAAGACGGAGTAACAAATCTGAAGATATGCCGGTTACGCACTATTCAGGGTACTATTTTTAGACACGGATTACGCGGATTACACGGAAAAAGAATAAAATAAATCCGTGTAATTCTGCGTAATCCGTGCCTAAAAAAACATCAATCACTACCCAACACACCTCTCCTATAGATTAGGATTCGCATTCGTCTCCTTTTCCGGAATGGCATACAAATAATACACACTGTTCGGCACAAACTTCGTTCCGTCGGGAAAGGAAGTAAACCAATGACCTTCGGGGTTATATTCCCTATAAGTATCTCCCTGCTGCCAGCAATCGTACGTTTTCTCCGCTTCCTCTTTCGTCAACGGCATGCGTTCTACCGAACGTTGCGTACGGAGAATATCGGTAATGCCGAATCCCTCACCCCACAATTCGCGGCGACGTTCCAGCAGAATATCATCGACAAGCCGTTCCTGCGTCTTGCCTGCCAGGTCATAATCGGCAAGTCCGCGGGCATTACGCAATGTGTTCAACGGCTTCACGGCTTCCTCCAACCGTCCTTCACGAGCCAGTGCTTCCGCAGCTATCAGATACATCTCGGCGGAACGCATCACGACGATATCACCGGTCTGGTCGGCACGGATGCGGAACTTGCGATAACCCAAATAGCCTTCGCGCATCCACTGGAACAGCTCCAGACGGATATCCCCCGTTTCGAAAATGTCCTTAAAGTGCGGGTCGGCCATAAAACTGTTATACGCATCGGGAGTCACCACATCAATATAATAGAAATTATAACTGGCGTCGGACTGACTCACAGATTGGGGATGCCCCCACATCCACTCGGTATTGGATATGTCGTTAAAGCCCATATACGTTTTGGCATCCGTCATCAAAGTATATCCTTCAGCCGCCTCAAGTGCAGCCCCGGCGGCTTCATTCCATTGTCCGGTAAGCAAACAGGCACGTGCCAGCAATCCGTTGACAACACTTACATCCGGTTTGAACTTGGATTTGTCGTCCGGACGGACATACCCTTCAAGAAGCTCCTTAGCCTTATTCAGGTCTTTGAATATCTGCGTATATATCTCTTCCAGGGTAGCCTTCCCTTTGGGCTCTGTCGTAGAGGCGGTAGGTTCCGTATAAAGAGGGACAGCCGGTGCGGAAGGGTCTTTCAGATAAGTAAACTGGTAGTGCTGAGCCAGATGCAGATAACAGAAAGCCCGCAAAGCGTAGGCTTGCCCCTGGGAATGGCGGAAATCGGCCGTATTATCATCACCGGTCGCGGTAATGGAAATGGCGGTATTGCAATTGTCGATAGTCTTGTACATCAGATACCAGGCAAATGCGGTACGGTTGTTGGCCGGCATCCCCACATCGTTAAACTGGTAGGATGAGTTGAAACCATACATCGGACGCGACACCACATCGTCCGCCATCATGTCGTCCTGTAACATCAGGGCACGATAGCCGATATTGGCATACGTACTGCTGTACTCAAACAAGTTATACCATGCACCGTTGAAGATACGTCCGGCATTGGAAGGTACGGGGACGATCCCCGAATCTACGGCGTCCGTAGGTTTGTTGTCGAGAAAGTCTCCGCTGCACGAGGACAAGACGGATAATAATCCCACTGCGAGGATTGCTGTATTTTTAAGGAAAGTATTCATTGTTAACAGTGATTTAGAATGAAACATTAAGCCCGCCCGAAATGGAACGCATAGCAGGATAACGGTAATAGGTCAGTCCTGTGATGCCCTGCTCCGGGTCCAGTCCCTGATTCTTGGAGAAAGTCAGCAGGTTGTCCGCCTGTACAAAGAGTTGCAGGCTGTTCAGGCTGATTTTCTTTATCAACGGCTGCGGGAAGTTGTAGGACAGCGTGATGTTCTTCATCCGCAGATACGAATTGTTGAACAGATTGCGGGTGGAGTTGGAGTTCCAGTTATTGGACACTGTTTTCAGGGCCGGTACGTCCGTGTAGCGGTTTTCCGGCGTCCAGCGTTTCAATATCTCGGTAGACCAGGCACGTCCCGGATTGCTTCCGTTGCTCCACAGCATCGTAACGTCACGGTCTACGATATAACCGCCTATGCTGTAGGCAAAGATGGCGGATAACTCAAAACCCTTGTATGAGAAAGCGGTGTTGAACCCGCCATACACCTTAGGGAGCGAGGATTTGTCCACATAGTAATAATCAGCCTGAGCATAGTCATTGGTGGTGGTGCGTCCGGTGATATTGCCCTGCTCATCCTTCACGTTCTTATACCACAGCGGGTCGCCGTTGTCCGGGTCTACCCCTGCCCATTCGCGCAGATAGAAGTCATAGACCGAACGCCCTTCCTTCAGGCGGGTAACTCCGGTAACGGGCATGTCTTTCAGCGGAAGGTCGGTCACCACGTTCTTGTAGTGCGTAAGGTTGACACCCATACGCCACATAAAGTCACTGGTGTGTATGAGTGTTCCCTTGAGGTCTATCTCAAAGCCCGTATTCTTTAAAGCACCTATATTCTCGTCCATAGAAGTATAACCCAGGGAAGTTGCCAACGGACGGGAATACAGCAGGTCTTTGGAACGGCGCTGGAAGAAATCGAACGAACCGGAGAAACGGTTATCGAACAATGAAAAGTCGATACCTACATTGAGGTTGAGGTTAGTCTCCCATTTCAAATCGGGCGTTGCAAGACGGTCGGACACCAAAGCATTCTCACCTGCCTGTGAAACGATAGAATACAGTCCGCTGCTGGCATAATACGTACCCAGGTTGTCATTACCCTGCGCACCATAACTGGCCTTTAAGGTCAGGGCGGAAAGCCAGTCGGCGGTATTCTGCATGAACGCTTCGCGGTCTATGCGCCACGAAGCTCCCAACGACCAGAAATTGCCCCAGCGTGTACCCGGTGCGAAACGCGAGGAACCGTCGCGGCGGTAGGAAGCGGAGAAGAAATACTTGCTCCGGTAGTCATATTGGGCATTGATAAGATAGCCTAACAGTGAATAATCGATGCGATAGCCCGTGCCTGCGGTTACAAGCGAACCGACAGCCAGTTCCGGCATATCGGGCACAGCCATGTTGCTTCGTGCCGCCTGCAACACATCGTAACGGTAAGAGTAAGCCTCTTGTCCGGCAAGGATATTGAAGTGGTGCTCGCCGAAAGTCTTATCGTAGGTCACGATGTTATTCCATGTCCAGGAGAAGGTACGGGTATATTCGCGGCTTGCTCCGCCGCCCGTATTAACGGCAGGGCCAATTTTGGGATTGGTATAATCCAGCGTATTGTAGTCTATCAGGTCGAAGTTGAAGCTGGTCTTGAATTTCAACCCTTCAAGGAAAGTGACCTCAAGGAAAGTACGTCCGGAGAACTCGTCCCGCATACGCTCGGATTTATCATTGGGTAAGGTTGCAGGCAGGTTCCAGTTGGCTGTAGCGCCCGACGGCCGGTAGGAACCGAAGTCGTAAATCCGCTTTCCTTCCGAGTCGAGTTTGTATGTACCGTCGGCATTCATCTCATACACAGGATAAAAATCGGGCATTAAACGTCCGGCGTTAATGACATTGCTCGTCTTGGCATCGGACGAAACCGGATAGTTCTGTATGGAGTGGGCATAGCTCATATTCACACCGCCGCGCAACCAACGGGTTATCTCGCTCGAAATGTTGGAACGCAAGTTGAAGCGTTGGTAGCCGGACTCAAGGGCAATACCCTTGTCGTTCAGATAGCCGGCCGAGAAATAGTACTGGTTGGTCTTTCCGCCACCGGAAACATTCAATCCGACTTCCGTACGCAATGCCTGTTGTTCCATTTCCTTCTGCCAGTCCACATTCCAAAGCGGAGTAGCGCCGGCAAGCAGTTTGCCGTCCGTACCTACAGGTTGCGGATAGTTGGGTCCGTAGGGATTAAGGCCGCCGCCCATCAGCTTGCCTACCAGGTCTTTCGAGGCTTGGGCAGCTGCGGTCTGCGGAGTATATTTATCCGAATTCAGAGCATATTGGTTGCGCAAAGCTTCCCAATAGAGTTCGAAGTACTGATTGGTTCCAACACGGTCGTAATCGCGGATAGCCCGGTTGGAACCACCGAAGCTGGCATTGATGCTGACCGTGGTTTTCGAGTCGGTATGTCCCTGCTTGGTGGTTATGATAATGACACCGTTGGCTCCCCGCGAACCGTAGAGAGCAGCCGAAGCGGCATCCTTCAGTACCGTCAGCGAAGCTATATCTTCCGGATTAATGGAGTTGATGCTACCGTCGAAAGGGACGCCGTCCACCACATAAAGCGGGGCGCTCGACGCATTGATAGAGCCGATACCGCGAATACGTATTTCAGCATCCGTACCCGGCTGGCCGCTGGGCGCACTTGCCTGAAGTCCGGAAACCGTACCTTCGAGCGCACGCGACACATTGGACACCTGCATCTTGGCAATCTCGCTCCCCTTTACCGTGGAAGCCGCTCCCGTAAAGCTATACTTCTTGGCAGTGGCATAAGCCACCACCATTACCTCATCCAGTTGTTCGCTGTCCGGAAGCAATTCCGCATTGACAACTGTGCGTCCATTGACTTTCTGTTCTGTGGTTTTCAGTCCGATAAAGCTAAAGACCAGCGTACCGTCCGCCGGTACGGTAAGGGTATATTTCCCGTCAACGTCAGTTACCGTTCCGTTGTGAGTACCTTTCACCAATACCGATGCTCCCGGCAAAGGTTCTCCTTCCGACATCACAACGCCCGATACACGGATATCACCGTCTGCAGAAGCCTGTAATGCTGCCACGAAGAATATAAACAGTGATATTAACAAAAAGCGCAGTTTACTATTCATTCCGTTAAATTTTGGTTAGACTTCATTAACAGAAGAATAGAAATTTTGTTCAGAACCTGCTTAATTTTTGTTCAGCATTCTTTTGAGAATTCTTTGTGAGGATGTTTTTCTGTCTTTATGAGGAGTATAGCAAGCTATATAATTCTTTAATCAAAATATAAACAAGCCCTAAGATACAGTTATCTTTTCATTGCGGAAAGCCTACCATTCCAGTCGGGGAAGGTAACTGCTCAAGCAGTTGCGCAAGGAGCTCAATGTAATGGGCTTTACCAATACTTCCGAAGCACCGCTCTTTATGGCATTTTCACGGTCGGTAGAGAAAGCATAGGCCGTTTGCATGATAACAGGCAATGTTCCGCCTTCCCGGCGTATAATTTGTGTAGCTTCCAAACCATTCATTACAGGCATCTTAATATCCATCAGTATTGCATCCGCCCTGTCACGGTATTCACGAAACAAAGAGACAATCTCCTCACCGTTCTTCGCCCACATTATCTCACACTTTCTCCCTATAATAGCCTTTATCAACTTAAAGTTACTATCATCGTCTTCCGCAACAAGGATGAGCGGACGGTAATCTACCGATTGATTATCGATTTCCATAACCTGTATTATTGTTTGTCCGAGACAAAGGTATAAAAAATAATATATTTGCATTATCTTTGCACCTTATTTTTAAAAACGACATAATGATTTCTATTGACGGACTCGCCGTAGAATTCGGCGGCACAACCTTATTCAGTGACATATCCTTCGTAATCAACGAAAAAGACCGTATCGCCCTCATGGGAAAGAACGGAGCCGGAAAAAGTACATTACTTAAAATACTCGCCGGAGTGCGGCAGCCCACCCGCGGCAAAATCTCCGCACCGAAAGATTGTGTCATCGCCTATCTGCCCCAGCATCTGATGACGGAAGACGGACGTACCGTCTTTCAGGAAACGGCACAGGCCTTTGCCCACCTGCACGAGATGGAAGCCGAGATAGACCGCATGAACAAGGAACTGGAGACCCGTACCGACTACGAAAGCGACAGTTACATGGAGCTTATCGAACAGGTGTCTGCCCTAAGCGAGAAGTTTTATGCCATCGACGCCACCAATTACGAAGAGGACGTTGAAAAGGCATTGCTCGGCCTCGGATTCACCAGAGAGGACTTCAACCGCCAGACAAGCGATTTCAGCGGTGGCTGGCGCATGCGCATCGAGCTTGCCAAACTGTTACTGCAAAAACCTGACGTACTGCTGCTGGACGAGCCTACCAACCACCTCGACATCGAGTCCATCCAATGGCTGGAAGAGTTCCTTATCAACAACGGGAAAGCCGTCATCGTCATCAGCCACGACCGCAAGTTTGTGGATAACATCACGACCCGTACCATTGAAGTGACCATGGGACGAATCTACGACTATAAAGTAAACTACTCCAAATACCTGGAGCTCCGCAAAGAGCGGCGCGAACAGCAACAAAAGGCATACGACGACCAACAGAAGTTCATCGCCGAAACCAAAGAATTCATCGAGCGCTTCAAGGGAACCTATTCCAAAACCCTGCAAGTGCAGAGCCGCGTCAAGATGCTGGAAAAGCTGGTACTTCTGGAAGTGGACGAAGAAGATACTTCGGCATTGCGGCTGAAATTCCCGCCCTCGCCGCGCTCCGGCAATTATCCGGTGATTATGGAGAACGTAGGAAAGACATACGGCGACCATGTCGTGTTCAAGAATGCCAACTTCACTATAGAGAGAGGCGACAAAGTGGCTTTCGTAGGCAAGAACGGCGAAGGTAAGTCCACATTGGTAAAATGTATCATGGGAGAAATAGAACACGAAGGAACGCTTACCATCGGACACAATGTACAAATAGGCTATTTCGCCCAAAACCAGGCATCCTTGCTGGATGAGAACCTGACCGTATTCCAAACCATCGACGACGTAGCCAAAGGAGAAATCCGCAACAAGATTCGCGACCTGCTGGGAGCTTTCATGTTCGGCGGACCGGAAGAGTCCATGAAGAAAGTGAAAGTGCTGTCCGGTGGCGAGCGCACACGCCTTGCCATGATTAAGCTGCTACTGGAACCCGTAAACCTGCTAATTCTGGACGAGCCTACCAACCACCTGGACATGAAGACCAAAGATATTCTGAAACAGGCACTCATGGACTTTGACGGTACACTGATACTTGTGAGCCACGACCGTGACTTCCTGGACGGACTGGTGAGCAAAGTGTACGAGTTCGGCAACAAGCGGGTGACTGAGCACCTGAGCGGCATCTATGAATTCCTCGAAAAGAAGAAAATGGATTCGCTTCGCGAACTGGAACGGTAAACTTTCATTAACTTACTTCCCGCAACAAACAAACAGTTCCTATTGTTTCATTGCCACAAATTCCTAATTACGAATGAAATGAAACAATATGACGCTATCATCATAGGGTTCGGCAAAGGCGGAAAACTGCTGGCTGCCGAACTCGCCAACCGCAACTGGAAAGTGGCAATCATCGAACGTTCTCCGCAGATGTACGGGGGAACATGTGTGAATGTAGGGTGTATACCCACCAAAGCGCTGATTTACGAATCGGAACAGGCCGAACGGCTCTACCGGGACGACTACGGCAATCAGGCCAAATATTATGCACTCGCCATAAGGCGGAAAAACAAGCTCGTATCATTCTTGCGGGACAAGAATCACGAGCGTATCAAGGAGCACCCCAATATTACGTTGTATGACGGTACGGCATCTTTTGTATCTGACGATACGGTAAAGGTCGTCTCGCACAATAAAAAGGAAATTCTCCTTAAAGGAAAGGAAGTTTTTATCAATACGGGAGCTACCCCTATCCTGCCCGCCGTGAAAGGAATCGACGCAAGCAAGCATGTATTCACCAGCGAAACGCTACTCCAACAGAGCAAACTTCCCGGGCACCTGCTCATTCTCGGCGCCGGCGCTATCGGAATGGAGTTTGCCACCATGTATGCGGGGTTTGGAAGCAAAGTCACGTTATTGGAAACGGGCAGCCGCTTTATGCCCAAAGCCGACCGGGACATTGCGGAATCCATGCTGGAATCTCTGAAAAGGAAAGGCATCGAGATACGTTTGAACGCCTATGCCCTGTCCGTATACGACACTGCCGATGGCATAACATTGACCTATACGGACAATTCCGACAATACCCCCTATTTTTGGGAAGGAGACGCATTGCTGCTTGCCACCGGACGCAGACCGATGACCGACGGCCTCAACCTGCACGCAGCCGGCATACGGACCGACACCCGGGGAGCTCTCATCGTCAATGAACATCTTCAGACCACCGCCCCGCATATATGGGCTATGGGAGACGTAAGAGGCGGAGCCTTGTATGACTATTTATCCCTGGATGATTTCCGCATTATCACCAACCGGTTGTTCGGCAATAAAAAGCGAAAAACCGATGACAGGATTCCGGTTCCATATGTCATTTTTACAGATCCGCCGTTGGCGCATATCGGCATGACCGAAGAGGAAGCCGTAAAACGCGGTTATTCGCTTCAAGTGTCCCGGTTGCCGGCTGCCGCCATACCGCGTGCCCGTACCTTGCAGCAGATAGACGGTATGATGAAAGCCATTGTCAACGCACATACGGGACGCATAATAGGCTGCACCCTGTTTTGTATCGATGCGCCCGAAGTCATTAATTTAGTATCGCTTGCCATGAAGAATGATTTGCATTACAGCATTCTGCGGGATTTCATCTTTACGCATCCCAGTATGAGCGAAGGATTAAATGATTTATTCAAGGCTTTTTAGCATCTTGGGTTTGGCAGTTAAGTGATTAACTTCTATCTTTGCGACCAATCAAAGAGAGAGGGATGAAAACGAAAAGGTACATTGCATACTTTCTGTTCTTCATCAGCATGATTATGCTGATAGTACCTGTCATTCCCCATCATCACCACGAAGACGGCATAATCTGCATGAAAAACGACCTGCCGTCCGACGGGTGCTGCCAGCATCAGGGCCCTTGCAGCGAACATTGCTGCTGCGACACCGGATGTATGACCACCCATTTCTTCCAACAGACACCCAACTCGGACAACAGTAACCTACATCCGTGTTTCGTGTGGGTGAACACATTATTTACCGAACCGCTTCTCAAACTCCTGACTCTGCCCGAGGAAACGGGCATCAGGCAAGAGTTTGTCTACCTGGAATCTCTTCACGGCACATTCATCACATGTGCCACAGGGCTTCGTGCGCCCCCTTCCGTCCTTGCTTGACCGATAGTTGCCGGAAACGGTTATCCTGCCGGCATAGGAATGTATGCAACCCGGTTGCACCGACCATTCCCTAATTTTGCATTTCCAAACAAGTAAGGACAAAAACAATTATCATGAAGAAAATTCTATTCATGGGAGTCATAGGATTATTCCTGTTAGGCTCCTGCAACAGCAAGTCCGGTGAAGGACACAATCACGAAACGGAAGAACACGCCCATGCGGGACATGACCACGAAGGGCACGACCATAAAAACGAAGGCCCCGGCCACCACCATGACGACGGACACCACCACGGTGAGGAAGCCGTTGCCGCACATAGCGACGAAATCATATTGCCCCCGGCCAAAGCGCAGGCTGCCGGAGTAGCTGTAAACACCGTCGAACCGGGCGTTTTCAATCAGGTGATTAAAACCAGCGGGCAGGTTATGGCCGCACAAGGCGACGAAAGCGTTGCCGTAGCTACCGTGGCAGGTGTCGTTTCTTTTCACAAAAAAGTCATAGAGGGCATGAGTGTCGGCAAAGGTACTCCCCTCGTGGTACTTTCGTCCAAGAATATGGCGGACGGCGACCCCGTACAAAGAGCGCGCATCGCTTACGAAACAGCCCGAAAAGAGTATGAACGGATGAAAGAACTTCTCCCCAATAAAATCGTTTCGGAGAAAGACTTTGCTCAAGCCCGACAGACGTATGAGAATGCCCGTATCAGCTATGAAGCCGTTGCCAAGAACCATTCGGCCCAAGGGCAGGCGGTAACCTCTCCCATCAGCGGATACGTGAAAAACCTGTTGGTAAAGGAAGGCGATTATGTAACCGTGGGACAGCCGCTCGTAAGCATCACTCAAAACCGCAGACTGTTCCTGCGCGCCGATGTTTCGGAAAAATATTATCCGTATCTCCGCACCATCGGTTCCGCCAACTTCTGTACTCCCTACAATAATAAGGTATATACACTGAAAGGCCTGAACGGCCGCCTGCTCTCTTACGGAAAGGCATCGGACGATAACGGTTATTATGTGCCCGTCACTTTTGAATTCGACAACAAAGGAGATATCATTCCCGGCTCATTTGTCGAGATATTCCTGCTCTCCTCGCCTATGGAGAACGTTATTTCACTCCCCCATACGGCTCTGACCGAGGAACAAGGCAGCTTCTTCGTATACCTGCAAGTGGATGAGGAAGGATACAAGAAACAACTGGTCACTCTTGGAGCCGATAACGGCGAACGGGTACAAATCCTTTCCGGAGTCAAGGCAGGCGACAAAGTGGTGACTCAAGGCGCTTATCAGGTGAAACTTGCAGGCGCTACCAATGCAATTCCGGCACATAGCCACGAACACTAAACAGTACAGTCATGTTAAACAAGATAATACATTTCTCTCTTCAGAACCGCATACTGGTGCTGGTGGCATCGGTACTGCTGTTGATAGGCGGTACGTATACCGCAATGCACACGGAAGTGGATGTGTTTCCCGACCTGAATGCGCCAACCGTGGTTATCATGACCGAAGCCAACGGTATGGCAGCCGAGGAAGTGGAACAGTTGGTTACTTTTCCTGTTGAAACGGCTGTAAACGGTGCTACGGGAGTACGACGGGTACGTTCCTCTTCCACCAACGGGTTTTCCGTTGTATGGGTTGAGTTCGACTGGGAAACGGATGTCTATCTGGCACGCCAGATTGTAAGCGAGAAACTGGCGGTTGTCAGCGAGTCCCTTCCCTCCAATGTAGGCAAGCCTACGCTTGGCCCGCAATCGTCTATCTTAGGCGAGATGCTGATTGTAGGACTTACCGCCGACTCGACTTCCATGCTCGACCTGCGCACCATAGCCGACTGGACTATCCGTCCACGCCTTCTTTCTACCGGCGGCGTGGCGCAAGTTGCCGTACTGGGCGGCGACATCAAAGAGTATCAGATTCAACTCGACCCGGAACGGATGCGGCACTACGGCGTAACCCTTACCGAAGTGATGAACGTTACGCGTGAAATGAATCTGAACGCCAACGGCGGAGTGCTTTATGAATACGGAAACGAATACATCGTGCGCGGTGTCATCTCCACCGACCGGGTGGAGCAACTGGCAAAGGCTGTTGTCAAATTGCAGGACGGCAGTGTCCAGCCAGCAACGTCCAATGCTCCGTATTCCGCTTCCCCCATTTTGCTGGAAGACATTGCCGATGTACGTATCGGAGCCAAACTGCCGAAGCTGGGTACGGCTTCCGAACGCGGCAAACCCGCCGTGCTGCTGACCGTAACCAAGCAACCCGCCACAAGCACGCTTGAACTGACCGACAAACTGGAAACATCCCTCAAGGACTTACAGAAGAACCTGCCGCCCGATGTAAAAGTCAGCACCGATATTTTCAGGCAAAGCCGCTTTATAGAAAGTTCCATCGGCAACGTACAGAAATCACTGTTTGAAGGCGGTATATTCGTTGTTATCGTACTGTTCCTGTTCCTTGCCAACGTACGGACTACCGTAATCTCATTGGTTACACTTCCCTTATCGCTGATAGCTTCGCTGCTAGCGTTGCACTATATGGGATTCACCATCAACACTATGAGCCTCGGCGGTATGGCAATCGCCATCGGTTCGCTGGTGGACGATGCCATTGTCGATGTGGAGAACGTGTACAAACGCTTGCGGGAGAACCGGATGAAGCCGGAAGCGGAACGCCTGCCGATACTGGAAGTCGTATTCAATGCTTCCAAAGAAGTGCGTATGCCTATCCTGAACTCCACGCTCATTATCGTGGTAAGCTTCGTTCCTCTGTTTTTCCTGAGCGGCATGGAAGGTCGTATGCTTGTACCTTTGGGCATTGCCTTCATCGTGGCATTGGCAGCTTCTACGGTTGTGGCACTGACGGTGACACCTGTATTGTGCTCCTACCTGCTGGGCAAAGAAAAGATAAAAGACGAAAAGCGTTCCACCGGCGATTCGCCCGTAGCACGCAAGATGAAAGAGTGGTACGGTGCAGCGCTTGCTTTTGTGCTGGGTCATAAGAAGAGCGTATTGGGCGGAACCATCGGCCTGTTTGCAGTGGCGCTTGCCTGCTTCTTCACATTGGGACGCTCGTTCCTGCCGCCGTTCAACGAAGGTTCGTTCACAATCAATATATCATCCCTGCCGGGCATTTCACTGGAAGAGAGCGACAAGATGGGACACCGTGCCGAAGAATTACTGCTTTCCATCCCCGAAATACAAACTGTAGCCCGCAAGACGGGACGTGCCGAACTGGATGAACATGCCTTAGGCGTGAACGTATCGGAAATCGAAGCTCCATTCGAGCTGCAAGACCGTTCGCGCAGCGAGCTGGTGGCCGATGTACGTGAAAAGCTGGGTACGATTGTAGGCGCCAATGTGGAAATCGGCCAGCCTATCAGCCACCGTATCGATGCCATGCTGTCGGGTACGAAAGCCAATATAGCCATTAAGCTGTTCGGCGACGATTTGAACCGCATGTTCGCTTTGGGCAATGAGATAAAGAATACCATTCAGGACATTCCCGGCATTGCCGACCTGAACGTGGAGCAACAGATTGAACGTCCGCAGCTTATCATCGCTCCCAAACGGGAAGTGCTTGCCAAATACGGCATCTCCTTGCCGGAGTTTTCGGAGTTTGTCAACGTATGCCTTGCCGGCGAAACCGTATCCCAGGTATATGAAAAAGGAAAAAGTTTCGACCTCACCGTACGCGTAAAGGATGATTTGCGGGATGAGATGGAAAAGATACGTAACCTGATGCTCGATACCGGCAACGGACAAAAGATACCGCTGAACTATGTAGCGGAAGTACGCTCGGCAATGGGACCTAACACTATCAGCCGCGAGAACGTGAAACGGAAAATCGTAATCTCCGCCAACGTTGCCGACCGCGACCTGCGCAGCGTGGTAAACGACATACAAGAGCGTGTGGACGCTTCGGTAAAACTGCCGGAAGGCTATCACATCGAATACGGCGGCCAGTTTGAAAGCGAACAGGCTGCAAGCCGCACGCTGGCTTTGACTTCATTCATGTCTATCGTAGTGATATTCCTGCTGTTGTACCATGAGTTCCGTAGCGTAAAGGAAAGTGCAATTATCCTTATTAACCTGCCTTTGGCACTGATTGGAGGTGTATTCGCCCTGCTCGTCACAACGGGCGAAATCAGTATTCCGGCTATCATCGGCTTTATCTCGCTCTTCGGTATCGCCACCCGAAACGGTATGCTGCTCATCAGTCATTACAACCACTTGCAGCAGGAAGAGGGATACGGTGTGTACGACAGCGTGATACGCGGTTCGCTGGACCGTTTGAATCCTATCCTGATGACGGCACTGTCCAGTGCGCTTGCATTGATTCCGTTGGCGCTCAGCGGCGACCTGCCCGGTAATGAAATACAAAGTCCCATGGCAAAAGTCATTCTGGGCGGATTGCTGACTTCCACTTTCCTGAACGGTTTCATCATTCCGATTGTCTACCTGATGATGCACGGAAAGAAAGAAGAGATGCATCCGTAATGACTCCGGACAGCCATCCCGTTATAACGATCAATAAAAAACTTAATAACAGAAGATATGAAGCAACTATTTATATTCACCGCCACCATCCTCGCCTGCATGGGGATGAGGGCGCAGGAAACCGGCATTGACTCCGTGCTTCGCCAGATAGAAACCAACAACAAGGAGTTGCAAGCCAATGCACAACTTATCTCATCACAGAAGCTGGAGAGCAGGACCGAGAACAACCTGCCGGATCCCACCCTCTCATACGCCCATCTCTGGGACTCTAAAAACAGCAATGAAACCGTAGGGGAAATGGTGGTTTCCCAAAGCTTCGATTTTCCCACCTTATACATAACAAGAGGAAAGATGAACCGTCTCAAAACCGGAGCACTGGATGCACAGGCGGCAACCATGCGCCAGCAGATATTGCTGCAAGCCAAAGAAGTGTGCCTGGACATCATCATGCTGCAACACCAGCAGGAGTTGCTCGATGCACGGCTGAAGAATGCAGAGGAGCTGGCCGCCATGTATGCCAAACGGCTGGCTACGGGAGATGCCAATGCCTTGGAAACAAATAAAATCAATCTGGAACTGTTGAATGTACGTACCGAATCGCGCATGAACAATACTGCCCTGAACAATAAAATCAAGGAACTGCTGGTACTGAACGGCAACCAGCCGCTTACTCCCGGACGTCCTTTCCCCGACGGCCCCGCCGTACCTACCGCCAAAGCCCTCGGACTGACGGACTATCCCCTGGTTCCGTTGCCAACCGATTTCCATCGGATATGCAGCGAACAGCTTGCCGCCGATCCCTCTCTGCAATCATTCGACAGCGAAAGCGCCGCAGCCCGCAAGTCCATTTCAGCAAGCAAGCAAGGGTGGCTGCCGAAACTGGAGTTGGGCTATCGTCGCAATACCGAATCGGGACATCCGCTGAACGGTGTTGTCGTAGGCTTCTCTTTCCCGCTGTTTTCAAATAAAGGAAAAGTGAAGATAGCCAAAGCCCAAGCCATGAACATCGACTTCCAGAAAGATAATGCAAGAGTAAAAGCAAGCTCCGAATTATGGCAGCTCTACGAAGAAGCCCGTAACCTGGACGCTTCCATGCAGGAATACAAACGGACCTTTCAGGAACAGCAGGACCTGACTTTACTGAAACAGGCTCTTGTAGGCGGACAAATCAGTATGATAGAGTATTTCGTCGAAGTTTCGGTCGTTTACCAAAGCAAAACAAATCTCCTGCAACTGGAAAACCAATACCAGAAAGCAATGGCGCGGATATATAAGAACGAACTGTGATGAAGGTGGAAGCAAGTCAAGAATGCACTTTCACCACCGTCTCCGGCAAATAGCCGCTACGGATACGCCACTCCTGCGGATAAAGATTATTGGCACGGTTACCTATATTCTTGACAAATCCGAGAGGCACATGCTTATATGTCAGCAAAACAACTCCGCGAGGGGCTGCATCCGAAAGGGTGACAGCCTCTTTGCGTAAATAGGCAATGGCCTGTTCATACGATATTTCTTCACAAGGGAAAGCATCCGAAACCAATATCCCGCTCACAGCCAAGGCATGACAGGGAACCCAATCCTTGCCTTTCTGTCCGGCAATCTCCAATCCAGCCTGTACAATACGTAAGGCCGACTGCAATGCAGACAGTTCCGGAAGATAACATTTTGGGAAAGCGCTGACATTGCCGCCTTTCTGGATAAACTCATACTTATCCGCAGTAAAAATCCACTTCTGCAATATCGCAAGCTGCTCCTTGGAAAGTCCCGGAGTTTGCTTCCCTTTTCCCTGGACTTTACGTCCCTTTTCCCTGGACTTTTCTGCTCTAAGTCCTGGAGTTTCAGGAGCAATTGCCAGGGAAATGAGTTGCTTATCCCCGGAGTTTCGGACGCTCATGCCCGGCTTCCGGAGAACTGCCAGAAAGAAGCCCTCTCCCTGTGTCTTATGAGGCAGGAAACGATAAACGGAAAAGGATTCTCCCTGCAACAAGTTACCCGTTATATTCCACTCTTCCGCAACATCGAGCGGAAGTACCTCTGCACCGAATTCATCCCTTATCCAACGGATGTTTTCTTCATTTTCCTTTGTGTTATAAGTACAAGTGCTATATATCAGTATGCCGCCCGGTTTCAGACAAGGCCAGATATCCGCAATAATCCTCCGCTGCCGCTGCCGACAGATTTCCACATTCTCCGGGCTCCACTCGCTTATGGCAACAGGGTCTTTGCGGAACATACCCTCACCGGAGCAGGGCACGTCCGTCAATATCACGTCGAAGAAATCTTCCAAAGGTGTAAAGTCCGACGGGTCGCTATTGGTAACCACCACATCGGGATGCCCCCACTTGGTCAGATTCTCGGCAAGTATCTGAGAACGGTTGCGGATAACCTCATTGGCTATCAGCAAACTATTGTCGGGAAGGAGGCTTCGGATATGCGTCGACTTACCGCCCGGAGCGGCGCAAAGGTCGAGCATCACTACCGGTTCCTCACCCATATACTGCTTCAGAGCCTGCTCAACAAACATGGACGAAGCTTCCTGTACATAATAACAGCCCGCATGGAACAAGGGATCAAAAGTAAATGTCGGGCGTTCTTCCAGGTAAAAACCGGAAGTGCACCAGGGAACGGCATGTTCTCCGGAGCGGAAAGCAAAAGGTTTCAGCGGATTCAACCGGATGCTGACGGATTGCTCCGACTCCAGAGAAGTCACTAATTCCTTATAATCCTCATCTCCCAAAAGGGCACGGGTATAGTCTGCAAAAGAAACGGGTAGTTCCATAGGTTGTACTTTTTAAATACACAAAGGTAGTATAAATATTTTGCGGTCGATAATAGCTTTTCTAAAAAAAATATCGTCTCTTTGCAACTTTCCAAGCAAATGGGTACGTCTAACACACAAAGAAACCTATAAAAACAAAAAACAGCATGATTATGAAACGCATTATCTTCGCACTGACAACCGCCTTAATGCTTTGCACATTGGCACAAGGAAAGAACCGGACCGTTACGGAGAATGATAGTCTGGGAAACAAACAAAGAGTCATAGAATTGAAGGATACCGTGATTGACGGAAAAGCCGTCACGGACACCCTTAGCATCATGACTTACGAAAACAGTTCAAACAGTAACTCAGAAAATGACAATGATTACAAGCATCATAGCAGTGCTTACGATTTCGGCTGGAATATCGGACATGCCACGAGAGACGCAGTCATTGCGATTACAGCCATTGTGTTCGTTTTCGGCTTTCCTTTAATCATCGTATTCATTATCTTTTTCTTCCGCTATAAAAACCGGAAGGCCAAATACCGCCTGGTGGAACAAGCATTAGCCAGCGGACAACCGCTGCCGGAAAATCTGTTTAAAGAAGCCGATTCGACAGATATCCGCAGTAAAGGAATCAAGAATGTGTTCGTCGGTATCGGGCTGTTCATATTCCTCTGGGCCATTACCGAAGAATTCGGACTTGGCTGCATAGGCCTGCTTGTCATGTTCACAGGCTTCGGACAGCTCGTCATCTACTATACGCAGCAAGACAGAGCCCCTAAAAGCAATGATAAATCCGATAATGCAAGAACCGTCTTTCCGGAAAAGAATGCAGAAAAATGAGTCAGCTCAATGATATATCGTTAGTCGCACAGGTCGTGGTGTTTCGCAACACCAGGGCCTTCGACCGGTTAGTAGGAAAGTATCAGTCGTCCGTACGGCGTTTTTTTCTGCACCTGACTTGTGGCGACAGCGAATTGAGCGATGACCTGGCGCAAGATACATTCATTAAAGCATACACAAATCTCTCCTCATTCAAAAACCTGTCCAGTTTCTCCACCTGGCTATACCGTATTGCTTATAATGTATTTTATGATTATCTTCGCACCCGTAAGGAGACCGACAGTCTGGAAACACGCCGGGTAGACGCTCAATACAGTACGCAGCAGAACGACATAGGGAGGCAGATGGACATTTACCGTGCGCTGAATATGCTGAAAGAAACGGAACGGACCTGTATCACTCTTTTTTATATGGAAGACCAAAGTATAGAAAAGATTGCAGACATTACCGGCTACCCGACAGGAACAGTAAAAAGCCACCTGTCGCGGGCCAAAGAAAAAATGGCTACCTACTTAAAACAAAATGGTTATGACGGAAAACAATGATAAACTCCTGATTGATTTCTTTGCCGAAAACCGGCAAGAAATACCCGACAATGGCTTCACCCGCCGTGTGATGCGCCATTTGCCCGACCGTACCCGACGGATTTCACAAGTATGGGTTACGTTCTGTTTCACGCTGGCATTAGTGCTGTTCTTTGTTTTCGACGGATTGCAACAGGTATTGGGTACACTTCGTGAAACACTCACCGCCGCTGCTCAAAACGGAGTCACCGAACTTGATCCCAAATCTTTATTGGTTGCAGGCATAGTATTACTCTTCCTGCTCTATCGCAAAATATGTTCATTGGCTTAAACGCTTTGGAAATCGCAAACGGTAATTTCCTCATAGAATAAATAAACTTCCTTACAGAACAATACAATCAACCCCTACCTTGTTAATAAAAGGTAAGGGTTGATTTTTTTATAAACAAATGAACATATCTCAATGATATATTGTATATTTGCGAACTCATAAAACTAAATAAACTTATAAAGTTTTGAGACAGATTTCATTCATCATATTATTTACATTTTTTATTGGAAGCGTCCGAGCGCAAAGTACCAGCGATTCTCTTGTAATGAACTACATGCAAGATATGGAAATACCGCTGACTTACAACAACAAAGTCGAACTATTGATGACCGGTCGTGAAAAGTTTATTGATTTATTCGAAACTATCCGCCATGCCCGGCACCACATTCATCTGGAATATTTCAATTTCCGTAACGACTCCATCGCCAATGCCCTTTTCGATTTACTGGCAGAAAAGGTAAAAGAAGGTGTAGAGGTACGTGCCATGTTCGATGCGTTTGGCAACTGGTCCAATAACCAGCCGTTGAAAAAACATCATTTGCAGGCGATAAAGGCACGCGGCATCGAGCTCGTCAAGTTCGACCCCATCACCTTTCCCTATATCAACCATGCCATGCATCGCGACCACCGGAAGATAGTGGTTATCGACGGAAAAATCGGCTATACGGGCGGGATGAATATTGCCGACTATTACATCAACGGCTTGCCTAAAATCGGTAAATGGCACGACATACACATGCACATAGAAGGGGATGCCGTACGTTACCTGCAAGGTATCTTCCTGACTATGTGGAACAGGGAAACCGGACAACACATCGGCGGTCCGGCATACTTCCCCAACCTGCCCCAATTTCCGGACAGTATAGCCGAGGAGATTGCAATAGTAGACCGCACCCCGCGGGAAACACCCCGGTCTATCAGCCATGCCTATGCCGTTTCGATAGAAGCTGCTCAAAAAAATATCCAGATAGTAAACCCCTACTTCGTTCCGACGAAATCCATCCGTAAGGCTATCAAGAAAGCGTTAAAGAAAGGTACGGAAGTGGAGATTATGATACCGGCTGTATCGGATATTCCCTTTACGCCCGAAGCCTCTTTTTATATCGCACATAAATTGATGAAACGGGGAGCCAAAATTTACTTGTTCAAGGACGGATTTCACCATTCCAAAGTAATGATGGTAGACAGCACTTTCTGTACGGTAGGCACTGCAAACCTCAACAGCCGCAGCTTGCGCTACGATTATGAGACCAATGCTTTCATCTTCGACCCTTCAACAACAAACCAGTTGAACAGCATGTTCGAGAGGGACAAAAAGAACAGTACCTTGCTCACGCCCGAGATGTGGAAAAAGCGCTCCGGCTGGAAAAAGTTTCTCGGCTGGGTAGGAAATCTGCTGACTCCTTTCCTGTAAATCTTTTATAGTGCAAATTTTCAATATACCGAGAACTTTGTCTACCTTTGGCAAGGCTTTTAATAAGTAACTCCATGAAACAATATTTAGACTTACTCAACCGTGTACTGACTGAAGGCATAGAAAAAAGCGACCGTACCGGAACCGGTACAATCAGCGTATTCGGACACCAGATGCGTTTCAATATGGACGAGGGCTTCCCTTGTCTGACTACCAAGAAACTTCATTTGAAATCCATTATCCACGAACTGCTCTGGTTCCTGAAAGGCGATACAAACGTAAAATACCTGCAAGAGAACGGGGTACGCATCTGGAATGAATGGGCCGATGAGAATGGAGATTTGGGGCATATCTACGGTTACCAATGGCGTTCGTGGCCGGATTACAAAGGCGGAACCATCGACCAAATCAGTGAAGCGGTGGAAACAATCAAGCACAACCCCGATTCACGCCGTATCATAGTGAGTGCCTGGAACGTCGGCGATTTGGACAACATGAATCTGCCGCCTTGCCATGCATTCTTTCAGTTTTATGTAGCCAACGGACGACTCAGTCTGCAACTTTACCAACGCAGCGCGGATATTTTTCTGGGAGTACCTTTCAATATCGCATCGTACGCATTGCTCTTACAAATGGTAGCCCAAGTTACGGGATTGAAAGCCGGAGATTTTGTACATACCCTGGGAGATGCACATATCTATCTGAACCACTTGGAACAAGTGAAACTCCAACTGAGCCGTGAGCCGCGGACACTTCCGCAAATGAAAATAAATCCGGATGTAAAGAACATATTCGATTTCAAGTATGAGGACTTTGAATTGATCAATTACAATCCTCACCCGCATATTGCCGGAAAAGTAGCGGTATAGGAAAGAGAGCATTTTCTATCATTAAAAGACCACTTGATTACATCAGACAATATGATTAGCATTATCGCCGCAGTAGACCGACACATGGCTATCGGTTATGAAAACAAACTGTTATTCTGGCTTCCCAATGACTTGAAACGTCTCAAAGCGCTTACTACCGGGAACACCATCATCATGGGACGGAAAACATTCGAATCACTCCCTAAAGGAGCTTTGCCAAACCGACGCAATATTGTATTGTCTACCCGTCCCGACACCCTATGTCCGGGTGCGGAAATCTTTCCTTCTCTTGAAGAAGCTTTGAAGCACTGTGAACAGGATGAACAAATCTATATTATAGGTGGAGCCAGCGTATACCGCCAGGCTTTGCCATTGGCAGACGCACTCTGCCTGACAGAGATAGATGCCGAAGCTCCTCAAGCAGATGCCTACTTTCCGGAAGTAACCCCTGAAATATGGCAAGAAAAAAGCAGGGAATCCCATCCTATAGATGAAAAACATCCCTGCCCTTATGCTTTTGTCAATTATATCCGCCGATAACCGGTAGGATTATTCATCCTCATCGTCTATCACTATCGGCATCTGACGTTTAATTGCCTCGTGGAATGAAATCAACGTTTCCGTACGAGACAAGCCCAACGGTTGCAATTTATCATGAATAATGCTCAGCAAATGATGATTGTTCCGTGCATACAGCTTAATAAACATATCGTATTTACCGGTAGTAAAGTGACATTCCACGATTTCAGGAATGGCTTCCAGCGCTTTTGTCACGGCATCAAAAGTTGCGGGATCTTTTAAATAGATTCCGATATACGCACAAGTCTCATATCCTATCTTTTCCGGATCTATAACATATTCCGACCCTTTCAATATACCCAGATTTGTCAGTTTCTGAATACGTTGGTGAATAGCTGCTCCGGATACATTACAAGCTCTGGCAACTTCGAGGAAAGGAATACGCGCATTATCGGCAATCAGCTGCAATATCTGCTCGTCTAAAGTATCCAATTGATGATGTCCCATTTCTAATCTCAATAATTAATTAAATAAATTATTTTACCGTATTCCGCTACGGCAATGTGCAAAGTTAGCGATTTTTTCATGAATAAAAATACGAATTATAACTTTTCTTGCTAAAAAGAGAATAATCATATATTCAGAGGATGCCAGGATTATTATATAACACACAGACAAAAAGATGTAACATACCTTTGAAGCAGATTAATACAAAATGTATTCCTCTGTAACAGAAAACATAAATCATGAAAAACATAATTATATGTAACGCAGACAAAAAAAGATGTAACATACTTTTGAAGCAGATTAATACAAAATGTATTCCTTTGTAACAGAAAACACAAATCATGAAAAACATAATTAAATTATTTACAAATATGAAAGCCACTTTAATTTCTTTAGCATTTTGCTCGTTACTCTCGACAACTTCCTTATCACAAGAATTATCATTGAACATGCCTATCATCCAAACCAAGTACACTGCCGACCCGGCTCCTATTGTATACAATGACACTGTCTATCTTTTTACCAGCCACGATGAGGATGATGGAGAGAATTTTCACATGAAGGATTGGCTCCTCTATACTTCTACCGATATGGTGAACTGGCAAGATCGTGGCGCCGTAGCCTCTCTCAAAGATTTCAAATGGTACAAAGGCGATAACGGTGCTTGGGCACAGCAAGTAGTTCGCCGCAACGGCAAGTGGTATATGTATTGCCCCATTCATGGAAACGGCATTGGTGTACTAGTGTCAGACTCCCCTTACGGTCCTTTTAAAGATCCCATAAACAAGCCGCTGGTATGGCAAAAGGAACACTGGTATGATATTGACCCCACAGTATATATTGATGATGACGGTCAGGCCTATATGTATTGGGGTAACCCGAATCTCTATTGTGTGAAACTGAATGAAGATATGATTTCCTACTCAGGCGAAATCATGGAGTTACCCCATATTGAGGATTATCAGGAAGGTCCTTGGTTCTATAAGCGCAACGAACACTACTATTTAGCTTTTGCCTCTACATGCTGTCCTGAGGGTATCGGCTATGCCATGAGTAAAAACCCGCTTGGACCATGGGAGTATAAAGGGCATATTATGGACCATACACCACGGACTCGTGGCAATCACCCTGGTATCATCGATTACAAGGGTAAATCTTACTGCTTTGGTCAAAACTATGATATCTTCCGTTTGGAAACAAGCCGTCACGCAGAACGTCGCTCGGTGTCGGTTGCTGAAATGGAGTATAACCCTAACGGCACCATCCGCATGCTGCCTTATTTTCACGAATGTAAAT
>PPYE01661865.1_pt1 | contig 30306 bp, 30 predicted proteins | sample 1559881 | NCBI WGS metagenome assembly PPYE01 (sample SAMN08240022, study PRJNA423297) | Human gut metagenome, whole genome shotgun sequencing project. | reverse complement strand
CCCGGGCCGCCTGCTCCATGCACTCAATCAAGCATGAGCGGCTGGAGGCCGCCGTCCTGTTTGCCGTCCGTCAACAGGTACATCTGGCCGTTTCCTTTTCGGAGATACTTGCCCGTATCAACTCGGCTCCAGTCAAAAAAAGCCAGTCATTCCGACTGGACGATCTGATTGCCGCAAAGGAAAAGGAACTGGCGAAAATTACCCGATACAAACAGTCCCTTTATCAAGACTGGAAAGACGGGGAAATTACCCAGCAGGACTACCGGACTATGAAAGCCGACTATGAACGGCAAGTGAGTACACTCTCCGATGTGCTGGAACGGCTGACCGCTGAACGGGCGGAACTGGCAAACGGCGTTGACAGCGAACATCCGGCGCTGGTGGCATTTAAGAAACACCAGAACATTGAAACGCTCAACCGGGAAATCCTCATAGATCTTGTAAACTACATCAAGGTTTACGAAAACGGCAATATAAGCGTGAAATTCAAGTTTGCTGATGAGTTCCGCAGAATTGCCGAATACATTGAAATTAACATTTCTGAAATTCCCGCCGCGGCGGGCTAATGCCCGCCACACCATTTCTGGCAGTGTGTTTTCCTAATATGAAACATTCATATGGCAGACGGTTATGAGGCGGAATTAAATTTACTGGAAGAATCCAGCGGAACAAGAAAACTGTTTGGATTGATGCCGTTTATTGCCGTAAGTTTGCTGACAGGAACGGTTCTGGTAATTGACGAACTGGATGCGAAGATTCATCCGGTGCTGCTGCGTCATATTATTATGATGTTTAGTGACATGAGTATTAATAAGAAAAAGGCGCAGCTGATCTTTACGTCACATGACCTGTCAACAATGAACAGTGAAGTGTTCAGAAGAGATGAAATCTGGTTTGCGGCAAAGGGAAATGCCCAGAATTCAAAATTATATTCTCTGGCGGAATTTAAGAACGAGAAAGGTGAATCTGTTCGCAAAGATGCCAAATTCGACAAGCAGTATTTGGAAGGTAAGTATGGCGCTGATCCGTACCTCAGAAGGATTATAGATTGGGGGAAGATAAATTCCTGAAAAGATGGGACAGAAAGGTAGACAGGGAAAGGCGCCGACAGAGATTGCACCAGTAATAAAGGTTTATGAGTTAGCAAGAATAAATATTGAAAAATAATCCGTCACCAGACGGGAAAGGAAGGCAGGATATGAGCAGAATTTATGCATCCATGGAAGAATTGATCGGGAGAACGCCCCTTCTGGAACTGGGCCGCATGGAAAAGGCCCTGAATTTAGAAGCCAGACTTCTGGCAAAGCTGGAGTTTCGCAATCCAGCCGGCTCCGCCAAGGACCGGGTGGCCCGGGCCATTATCCGTGACGCGGAGGAGCGGGGAATTTTAAAGGAAGGATCGGTAATTATCGAGCCCACTTCCGGAAATACCGGTATCGGCCTGGCTGCAGTGGCTGTGCCGAAGGGATACCGCACCATTATCGTTATGCCGGAGACCATGAGCATGGAGCGGCGGCTTCTGATGAAGGCGTACGGAGCGGAGCTGGTTCTTACTGACGGCGCACAGGGAATGGCCGGAGCGATCCGGAAGGCAGAGGAGCTGGCAGCGCAGATTCCTGGAAGCTTCATTGCCGGTCAGTTTGAAAATCCTGCCAATCCGGCGGCGCACTATGCTTCCACCGGCCCGGAGATCTGGGAGGATACCGACGGCAAGGTAGATATTTTTGTGGCCGGTGTGGGAACCGGCGGCACCATATCCGGAACCGGCCGCTTCCTGAAAGAAAAGAATCCGGATATCCGCATTGTGGCGGTGGAGCCGGCCTCTTCACCTGTTCTTTCCGGCGGAAAGGCGGGAGCTCATGGCCTTCAGGGAATCGGTGCAGGTTTTATTCCCAAGGCACTTGATACCGGGATTTATGATGAGATTATTACTGTGACGGAAGAAGATGCATATCAGACCGGAAGGAAGCTTGTGCAGATGGAAGGAATTCTTACGGGAATATCCTCCGGCGCAGCCCTCTGGGCAGCCATCCGGCTGGCGGAAAGGAAAGAAAACCGGGGGAAGACCATTGTGACTCTGCTTCCGGACTCCGGGGAGAGGTATTTGTCTACGCCGATGTTTGCGGAATAAACCATCATGCGCCGGCGGGCAGATTTTCAGAGCAATGGGAGTGTTTTTTATATACGTTATGCAGTTAATTAAGGGGGAAATATGAGCAGAAAATACTGGCTGAAAATATTGATTCCGCTGTTAATTCCGGCAGTAAATGTCATCCTTCTTCTGATCTGGGCATTTGGTTCAGGGAATGACCCCATCAGAAAAAATTTTTCACAGGTCTGTCTGATGATTATGGTGGGGATACCGATCGTGGTGCTTCTATTGTCGGTGATACTGAATTCGATTTTGACTTTGATATGGTTCTTCTGACAGTGGGCTGGTTAAACCCTCACGTGCCGGCGGCCGATGCAGCCATCCCACAAAAGTCTGGCGGCGCATTTGGCATCCCTGAACTTATGCCGCCTGTTCGGCGGCGGGCTTTTAAAGTAACTTGGAGGATTTTATGAAGAAAAAGATTCTGGTAATCGGAAGCTTGAATATGGATCAGTCCATCCGGCTGGAGCGGATGCCACTGGTAGGTGAAACGGTTATGGGCCGGGGCATCACATATCAGGCTGGAGGAAAGGGAGCGAATCAGGCCTGTGCTGCAGGCAGGCTTCAGGCTCAGGTCAGGATGATGGGATGCGTAGGCGCAGACAGCTTCGGCCGGACGCTGCGGGATCAGGTGGAGGGCTGCGGCGTGGATGGATCGGGAATCCGCCTGATAGAGGGCTGCGCCACCGGCATGGCAGTGATTTATGTGGACGGAAACGGAGACAACAGCATCGTAGTCATTCCGGGAGCCAATGGAGAGTGCAGCAGGGAATATCTGCAGCAGATGGATGAATGGCTCTGCTGGTGCGATTATCTGCTTATGCAGATGGAGATTCCCCATGAGACCGTCTTATGCGCAGCTGGAAGGGCCAAGGAGCTTGGGAAAACGGTGATTCTGAATCCGGCGCCGGTTCCGGATTCTCTTCCGGAAGGGCTTCTGGCTCTGACCGATTATGTGACCCCGAATGAAACGGAACTGGAGAAACTCACGGGAATTCCCGCTTCCGGCAGAGAAAACGTGCGGCTGGCGGCCGAAAAGCTTCAGGAAATGGGAGCGGGAAATGTAATCGTTACCCTGGGAGAGGATGGCGCATATTGGTTGGGACAGCAGAAAGAAGGCTTTTTCCCGTCCAGGAAGGTGGAGGCTGTGGATACCACAGCGGCGGGCGACTGCTTTAACGGGGCCTTTGCGGCTGCTCTGGCAGAGGGGATGGACACGGAAGAAGCGATCCGTTTCGCCAATGGGGCGGCTTCCATAGCCGTAACCAGAAAAGGCGCGCTGGATTCCCTTCCGGACCGGAGGGACACGGAAGATGCGGTTCGGGAAATATGAGAAAAATTTTCCATGAAAGGCTGTTCAGATATGGATAAATGCCTGCGGTTCCCATTGGAGCGGCAGGAACAGAACGGACAGCAGAAGAAAGAGAAATACGGAAGCCCTGCAGGGATTAAGCGGCCGAAAGCCGGGAACCTGCAGGGTTTTTGTGCGTCCGCCTTTTCAAGAAATACCTCCTGCGATAGGACGAAATATGCTTAACAAAATTACAATAATATGATATATTGTAAATAAAGAAGAGGAGGTGAAAATTATGGCAAAGACACCGTTGGAGCCGCTGGAATTTCTGGGAAACAGAAAGCCGTTATCCGAAACGGAGCTGGAGTACATGCGGGTGATCTGGAACCACCCGGAAGGGATCTCCAGCGAAGAGATTTACAGCATGTTCCCCAATGCTCTGGGGACGAAGAGCACCATCCTGTTCCGTATTTCTGAAAAAGGCTATGTGAATGTGGAGCGGGACGGGGTGCATTACGTATATACGCCCCAGGTGACCGAGCGGCAGTATAACCAGGCGATTATGCAAAAGAAGATGAAGAAAACCTTTGGAATCACGAAGCTTCCGGACTTTATCGCCGCCTTCTGCGGCAGGAAGGAACTTACGGAGGAAGAGGCAAAGAAGATGGAGGAAATGATCCGGGAGCTGGAAGATGATTGATATTATTCTGTTTGTAACCGCCTCCACATTAAGCGGGAGCCTGCTGCTTCTGCTGATCGAAACAGCGGGAAGATTTATTGAAACGAAGATCGGGCCGGGGAAAATATATTTGCTTTTAAAAATATCGCTGCTTTATTTCTGGATTCCGATAGTTTTTCTTGCCCTTTTTCTTGCAGGAATGTACACCTATGAGCCGAATCTCATGCCTCATGAGGAGCTTGACGGATTTTATACGCTGAATTATTTTACCGATCTTGCCATGGAAAGGCAGTTTGTGCGCACGCCGCCGTGGATTCAGTCTTTATTTGGAATCTGGATTGGGGGAGCGGTGAGCATCGGAATAGGGAGATCCCTCTATAAGCGGGTGCAGCTTCATCGGCTGCTGGAGAATTGCACAAGGCTGGAAGGCGGCAGGGTGATGGAGGCGGCCAGAAGCTCGGCGCTGCATGTTTCAATCCGTAAAGGGATTTCTCTTTACCAGTGTCCGCAGATTGCAGGCCCGTTTCTGTACGGCGTTTTTCGTCCGCAGATGGTGGTCCCGGAGAGAGAACTTGCGCAAGAGGAGTGGGAGCTGATTTTTCTTCATGAATTTACCCACTATCAGAACAAAGATACATTTTACCGGCAGCTGGTGGAGGTCATTTTATGGATTCACTGGTTTAATCCGCTCATTTACCGGTTTTCCCATTTGTTTCGGGATTACGGGGAACTGGCCTGCGACGAGAAGGTGTCACGGCAATTAGAAAAGGAGAGACGTGGAGAATATGCCCGTCTTTTGGTAAAGCTTGCAAAAGAATCCGGGTAGGTTTCCTATGCAGCGTCTTTTTCGAACGGGAACGAAAAATTTTTTAAAAAGCGGATTTCTGTGATTATGAGAAAAGAAAGGATCAAGAAAAGAACGGCAGCGGCAATTCTGGCGGCCGCAGCGGCAGTCATTTTTTGCCCTATTGCAGCGTTGTCCACATGGGGAGCAATGGCGATTCATAATAAGATTGCAGAGGCGGAAATCGATAAGCGAACGGTGGAGGAGGTGTATATTCCCTATGAATTTGTGGAATACATCGACAGGAGGAACCGCTGCCGGAAGCGGAGGTTCAGGTAAATCAGCTTATGAAAGGGGTGAATATGATTGATTTTACGCTTGCTGCAGGACGGTCAAAAACGCTGGACGGGGAGCAGGTAATTATTGAAAATGGAATCCGGGTTATAGTATGGGGGAAGAATTCTGACGATCAGTTTAAGGTGGGAATTATCGAGCCATCGGGAAATAAAAGAGCAGTTTATTCGCATAACGGTGGTGTAAGTTATACATTTGATGTTGAGGAGACAGGGACGTATCAAGTGTATTTTTATTAGCGTCGGACTGAATTAACCACTCAGAGTCGGAGAGAAAAAGCCAATCTCAGTCAGAAAGAAATAGCCAATGCAACAGTTGACTCCTTTCATTAATTCTTGCTTTTAATCACCGACACAGGCTCTCCGGCAGTCAGCGCAATTGTTTCGCACTGCTTGCCGCGATAGCTGTGTGCCTTTGATTACAAATACCGTAGCTACATCGAAGATCCTGTCCAGGGAGCACAGAAGGGAGGAATCTTCATTGAAATATTCTCCCCACTTATCCGGACTCTTGTTACTGGTAAGGATCAATGTGTTGGGCCCTTCCTTGTTGTATCTCCTGTCGATGATGTCAAAGAACATGCGTGTATTCTCTCTGTCAAATACGCAGCGTCCTATTTCATCGATGATCAGACAGGAAGGCTTAACAAGGCCATTGATACATGAGCTTTCTCTGCCATGCCTGCGCGCCTCGGTCAACCGTTGATTCAACTCTGTCGCCTTAAGAAAGTATGCTTTTAATCCTCTTTCACAGCAGGCTCTGCCATAAGCCATGGCAAGATGGGTCTTGCCTACGCCCTGAGGTCCGATAAAGGCCAGGTTCGTATGGGAGTACAGAGCAGATAGCGTTGACAGATTTTTGAGTGCTTCCGCGTCCTTGCCATGTAACTGGGAAAAATCAAAGTTCTCAAAGGTCTTCGGTTCCTTCATCGGAAGACGGCTCATCCGAAGGAGCGTTGCCACGATGTTTTCTTCTTTCTTGTCTCTGAGATAAGAAAAGACGGATGCGATTGCCTGAAGCTGCGCATCAGAGAGAGCCTGATCTTCAGAGAACCGTGCGATCTCTTGTGCTCCGAGATCCAGATCCAGATATTTTGTGTAAGAATGGATCTGTTCGAATACGGAATTATTCATTGAACAGCCCCTCCTCAAAGTTGAACTTTTCGAATCCCTCATTGTACTTACGGGGTTCCATCTGTTGGATTCGGATCTTTACGGGGGCAGTAGGATGCTCCTCAGGACAGTTGTCTGTATACTGATCTTTACAGTAGCTGTCTTTACGGCTCCATGTGACATTATGGGAGGTGAGGATCTTCGTCATGTTGTCATCATAGATGTAAAGGATGTAGCCGTCACGCTTTACGCGGCAGGTCTTCCTGGTATACCAGAAAGGCACGCCAAAGCGGCGCCCTTCATAGTTAACAAAGCCATCGAAGGAAATCTTTCTCTCCGGACAGAGATAATACGCCAGTTCTATTGTGTTATCGAGTTTATAAGCATGCCGCATGCAGAGTGCTTCATGCTTGTCATCCGGGATACTGTCCACGGCCTTGTGATACACTTTATTCTGGCGTTCACACCAGGCGATCGCTTCGTAGTTTAGATCGGTAAGTTCGTGGAAAATACGCCCCGGAAGGAAGTTATCCTTTACAAAGCGGACAAGCCTTTCCACGGCGCCTTTGGTAAAAGGATGCCGCGGCTTGCAGAGTTTGGTCTCAAAGCCAATGTTGCCCATAAAAAGTTCATAATCTTTCTGCCAGATCGGATGACCCTCGCTGTCTCTGCCATTCACTACGCTCCTCATGTTGTCCGTAAGAACATACTGGGGAATCCCCATGTACAGAAAGGCATGGATCATTCCGATAAACAGATTTTCCTGGCGGGCGTTCGGAAAGAATTCAATATATCTCTTTCCACAACAGTGGCAGATCATCGCAAAGCAGGCTGCTTTGTAGGTGGAGCCATCTTCGGTTTCCACATTTACAAATCCCCAGTCCATCTGATAGGACTCCCCAGGAGTTGTCTGGTAACGCCGCCCACGATTTCCTTGTGGGGCCACAATCTGTCTTTTGGAAGGGATCAGATCTTGATGTTCTGCTATATATGTTTTGACCGTAGTAAGACCGCCTTGGTAACCGGCTTCCTTGAGCCTGTCAAAGCACACGGAAGAGTTTGTAATGCCTGCCTTGAGAAGCGTATCTACAATACCGGTATATCCAGTAAGCACTGTACGATCGGCTTTGCGACCCAGGAGACCATGAGGTTTCTCAACAAACCCATTCTCCTTAAGTCTGCGAAGCTTCGCTCTGGTAATTCCGGTGAGACGTTCCAGTTCGGCAAGATTTATCTTGTCCAATTCGAACTTTTCCCCTTGCTGCATCTTTATTTTATTGATTGCTTGTGTTAGAATTTCAGTTAAGTCATTGGTTTTTCCTTCCATAGTTATGATTTTAACTGTTGCATTGACACACATCAGTTTAGCACAACATGGAAAGCCAATGGCTTTTTCTTTCTGACTAAGATTGGCTATTTTAAAGCGACTCTGAGTGGCTGTTTCTATCCGACGCTAACATTTTGAAAATATGGAAAGCAGCAGTATACAGTTTTCCGGGGCGGTATATATGGATTATTGAAGAACTGGCATGAATCCAATCACACATGCAACTGATTTTGATAATCGCAATGGGATTGATGTATTTGGCAAATGTTCTTGTTATAGATGCTGCCGGCAGAGATTTTTATATGCGTACTAAAAAAATAGATACACTAAGTTTCGTTTTTATCATTATTGGATTATTATTTTTTGCGGGCAGCATTATAATATACTTCCTGAATAAGAAAAATAAAAAAAGCGATTAGACGGAAATTGATTTTGATGCAACAAGTAATATTGAAATTATAAAAAACAGTTACTAGACGAATCTTGAATTTTATGTAAAAGGCTTTTTTGAAGAAGGGTTATGTATAAAAAGCAATAATATGGTAACATGCTTAGATAACTATATCTGCATGCCCAGCTTTGCATGCACGGAAATGTATGAAACTGAGCGTGAAAATTTTATGTTTTGCGTCAGACATTATTTACAGAAGAACCAAGGATATATTAACTATACGGATTCTTATGAACTGGCAGATATAGAAAAGAAACTGATCCATTATATCGATGATTCGATGTTGAAATATTCACGAATGGAAACAACGTTTCAAATTGATGTATACAAAGATGGTTCATAAGTCATGCCGTGTTCAAAACACATTGGAAATCGGAGAGGAATAAATTTTTCAGGAAGGAAATCCTATGAAACCAAAGAAAACGATAAAGCACATTCTCTATGAAACAATCCAGATCATCGCCACAGCCGCCCTGATCGCATTCATCCTGAACACCTTTCTGATTGCCAACTGCCGGGTCCCTTCCGGCTCCATGGAACCCACCATCATGACCGGCGACCGGATTATCGGAAGCAGGCTGGCCTACGGGTTTTCTGACCCGCAGCGGGGAGAGATCATTATCTTCGATTATCCGGATGATGAAAGTGTGCAGTATGTAAAGCGGATCATCGGCCTGCCGGGGGAAGAAATCAGGATCAGCGGCGGGAACGTGTACATTGATGGAAGCAGCGATCCATTAGACGAGCCGTATATCATGGAGGCTATGGCGGCTGCACCGGATGCGGTTTATGTGGTTCCGGAAGACTGCTATTTCGTCCTGGGAGACAATCGAAACCATTCCAATGATTCCAGGTTCTGGGAGAATACAGTGGGAAATTTATTAGCACCGTATCCCCTCTGATCTTTAGTCGTGTTTTATTGTGGCAGATAGGGCATAGTACCTATTGAATTTCATGCAATGTATCACCATCTTAACTTCCTCCTTCTTATATTGTAAAACTGGACATTGCCAATGCAGCACAGACAACAGCAATTAAAAATGACACAACTATCCTCGACACAGAAAAGTTGTATAATTTTTCTGGATGATTGATGTCATAACGAACAGAAATGGTAGTTCCAACTTGTGATGCCATAGGTACTTGTATTCTGTTTTGAGATTGATAGGTTTTTCCGTTTACTTTGTATGAAAATGTTGCCCATTTTGAATTGCGGAATTTTGAGTTCTGAGGGTTTGGTGTCTTAATTGAAATAATTGTTCCAACTACCTGCGCTGTTTGGTTTCTTTTCAACCAATACTGAATGAAATTTATTAAACCAAAGCCAAATGCCAAAATCGCAACGATATAGAGAAAAATAGTATCCCTCATAGTCCCACCTTTCTTTATGCTAAATCAGTCTCGTTGTAAATTTTTATAGACAACATAGACGACAGCACCAAAAATATAAAGCCACCCGCAAAAACACCACCATAAACAATATAAGCAGGAATTGAAACAAAAAAATCCAAGTTGACGGGATCCATTCGCATAAGCATAGGAAGAATGAACGGTGAAGCAATAATAATAACAGCAAATGCAAATTTTGTTTTCTCATACCCCAGCTTATATTGAATTGGCAAGTAAATTCCAATAAAAACAGATGTTACAAAGAACATGAGAATAAATAATTCCATACCAGATGTACCCAGTCCCGGAATAAGAAGTGTTTCAATTCCAAAAATGATGCAGCACGCAACATAGATTACTATGCAGAAAATGTATTTTGATAATACCATTATGCTCCTTGAGAACGGTGCAGCACATAATAACATCGCAGCTTTAGGAAATTGATGCTCCTTTAATGATACATATTGCAGTAACATAAAAATCGAGAAAATTACAGAAAGAATAAAGCCGAAAGTTCCTGCAAATTCGGGGGTTCGCCAGCGCATTACCGGAGGGATAAGAATAGCTGCTATCAACATTATCAAAACGTATTTCTTAACAATCAAAAACTCTTTTTTTACCAAATGAAATAACATTATTTCTTTCCCCCTTCAATATTGCTAAGCATAATATCTTCGATTGTCGGGCGCTCGATAATAATGTCTGGAATATACTGCTGAACTTCAGCCACTCTTTGGGTAATTCCAGTAAATCCATAAGCTGTTTCAGAAATTCGTAAAAAGAACTTACGGATATTTTCGTTCATCTTGCGCATATCTCCTTTAACAATACGATAACTATCCAGCAAGGTATCTTTTTCCTCTTGAAACACAATACGTCCATTGTCAATTAGAATAAGCATATCGGCAATCTTATCCAGATCGGATGTAATATGCGTTGAGAAAAATACACCTTTTCCGCCTTTGCTCATATAGTCTGTCAGTATGGTTAAAAGCTGTCCACGGATAAGTGGATCAAGGCCACTGGTCGGCTCGTCCATAATCAGCAATTCGGCATTATGTGAAAGCGCCAGTGCGAGAGCGTATTTCATTTTCATGCCTTTAGAAAGTGTATTGATTTTCTGTTTTGGATTGAGTTCAAAACGCTCCATATATTCCTTGAAATCCTGTTCACTCCACGCCGAGTATGCCGAAGCAATTACATCTTTCATTTCAGCTAATGATAGTTCGTCATAAAAGCAGCCATCATCCAAGACAACACCAATACGATCTTTGATTTTACGAGCATCCTTTTCCATGTCCATGCCCAAAAAATTGATATGGCCAGACATGCGACTGGTAAGCCCTAGTATAGATCGTATAGTGGTTGTTTTGCCTGCGCCGTTAACGCCAATAAAACCCGTGATACATCCTTCCGGCAGGGTAAAGGAAACATCCTTCAAACTGAAATTGTCATACGATTTATTTAGGCCAGTTACTTTCAAAATATCGTGCATTTCAATCCTCCTCGTACAGAATATCCATCATAGCATTTAATTCATCTTTGGTAATTCCCATTGTTTTCGCTGTCTGTATCATATCCTGCATTTTCTGTTCCACAAGGCGGCGCTTAGAATCTCGCAATAGCTCAATATTGCTGGTTGATACAAAAGTACCCTTTCCTACTTGACTTGTAATAAAACCTTCTTTTTCCAGTTCCTCATAAACCCGCCGTATGGTTAAGACGCTAACAGACAAATCATTTGCGAAGGCCCGAATCGATGGAAGTGGATCCCCCTCGATTAATTCCTCTTTTAAGATAGCATCTTTAATCTGGTCTTTGATTTGCTGGTATAGAGGATTTTCCGAAGTATTAGAAATCAATATCTTCACAAAATATTTTCCTCCTGTGTTTCTAATGTGATGTCCTTACATACACAATATACACTATAAGCACAATGAAGTCAAGAATAGCTTACTCGAATAACGCAAAACACAGGGAATGAAATAAAATAGCTTTTTAAGAGTGAAACAAACACCGCCCCGCCGGAATCCAGGATCCCGGCGGGGCGGTGTGTTATAAAGGATTTTTAAAATATTTTTATGCTGCCTGCGCTTATACTACCTGATGCTTTGCCACATAAACCGGGAAGCTGTCCGTTCCCTTTAATTCTTTATCAGCGGTGATGGTCACGTTCTTGTCGGTGATCACATATTCAATGTCAGCGCCTGCCTCGATTACGGTGCCCTGCATCAGCACGCAGTTCTTAACCTTGGCGCCTTTGGCGATCTTCACGCCGCGGAAGAGGATGCTGTCCTCGACCTCGCCTTCGATCACGCAGCCGTCTGCTGCCATGATATTCTTGGCAGAAGCGCCGTTGATATAGCGGGTGGGGTTATCATCGCGGATCTTCGTGTAGATGGAATTGCCAGCGAAAAGGCCGTCCAGATTCTCATCGTCAAGCAGCTTCATGTTCTCATCGAAGTAACTCTTCATATCGCTGATCCGGGCTACATAACCGTCAAACTTGAAGGCCTGCACATTCAGCTCGCTGATCTGAGGTGCCAGGATATCCCGCTCGAAGTATACGTAACCGCGGACGAAGGCGGTGCTGATCTGATCGATCAGGAATTCCCTGTCAATAACGTAGATGTTCATGGACAGATTCTGCACGCCGGGCTCCTTGGAATTAATATAGATCTTTTTTACCCGTCCGTCTTCGATGCCAAGGGTATAATATAAATCCTTGCTTACGGTGGGAGAATCCATCATGCCTGCGGGGATGGGCTCTTCTTTATAGGCTACCGTTACATCGGCGCCGCTTTCGATATGGGCATCGATTAATGCCTTGAAGTCGAAGTTTACGGCGATGTTTGCATCGGACATCACCACATATTTTTCCTTCTGAGACTTTAAGAAGGCAATGATGCTGGCCAGAGCCTCTACACGGCCGTTGTATACGGCTACGCCCTTCTCTGCGAAGGGAGGAACGATATTCAGACCGCCGTTTTTGCGGGTCAGATCCCATTCACGGCCGGATCCTAAGTGGTCCATCAGAGAATGGTAATTCTTACGTACGATAATGGAAACGTTGCCGATTCCGCAGTTTACCATGCTGGATAAGATGAAGTCCACCATACGGTAACGGCTTGCGAAAGGAATGGAGGCCATCAGGCGCTCGGTAACCAGTTCCGGTACCAGATTGTCATAACTGTTGGGGAAAATAATACCCAGTGCGTTTGCGTTGGAATTTACCATTGTTCTTCACCACCTTTTACATTTTTGCTGACCATGGCATTGGGGCCGATCTTGGCATTGTCTCCGATGTATACGCCGGAACCGATGGTTGCCACGCCTTTTTCGCCGTCAACAGGCATAGCGCCCACAACTGCATTTTCTCCGATTACGACATTCTCGGCAACGATGCAGTGCTTTACAACTGCGCCGGCCTTGATTACGGTGCCGCCCATAACTACGGCGTCTTCTACCTCAGCACCGGCTTCTACGGTTACGCCGGAGAAGAGGATGGAGTGCTTTACATTTCCGTTTACACGGCATCCGTCGGTGATCATGGAATTTTCCACCACAGCGTTGCGGCTGATCTTGTGACCGGGCTTTCCGCTGTTGCGGCTGTAGATCTTCCAGTCTTCCTCAAAGAGGTTAATGCCGCTGTGTTCCGGATCCAGGACTTCCATATTTGCTTCCCACAAGGAGGAGATGGTTCCTACATCCTTCCAGTAGCCGTTGAAATGATAGGCGTACATATTGCGGCCGTCCCGAAGCAGGTTGGGGATGATGTTGTTTCCAAAGTCATTCTGAGATTCGGGATCGTTTTCGTCTTCGATCAGGTATTTCTTAAGGATATCCCAGTTGAAAATGTAGATTCCCATGGAAGCTAAGTTGGACTTGGGATCCTTGGGCTTCTCCTGGAATTCGGTGATCTTATCGTTCTCATCGGCTACCATAAGTCCGAAACGGGATGCCTCTTCCCACGGAACCTCCATAACGGCTACGCTGAATTCTGCACCCTTCTCCTTATGGAACTTTAAGAAATCACTGTAGTCCTGTTTGCAGATCTGGTCACCGGAAAGGATGATCACATACTGCGGGTTATAGCGTTCAATGAAGGAAATGTTCTGGTAAATCGCATTGGCAGTGCCCTTATACCAATCGGAACCAGAGGCCTGCTGGTAAGGCGGAAGCACATGAACGCCGCCCTGAAGCCGGTCTAAGTCCCAAGGCTGTCCATTTCCAATGTATTCGTTTAAAACCAGCGGCTGATACTGGGTAAGAATACCTACCGTATCAATGCCGGAGTTTACGCAGTTCGAAAGCGGGAAATCGATGATGCGATATTTGCCGCCGAAAGGAACTGCAGGTTTTGCCAGCTTCTGGGTCAGTGCATAAAGCCGTGAACCCTGTCCGCCGGCAAGAAGCATTGCAATCATTTCTTTTGCCATATTATACCCCCTGAAATTATAAAAATGCTGATAGCTAAATTGTATCACAAAACAGGGAAATCAGACAGCCTTTTTCGAAACGATATTTCATTTTTGTATAACTTTGATAAAAAATGAGCAATATTTTCTACTTGAAAAAAATAAAATTGCGGTTTCAGAGGGAATTGTTTTTCCTTTTATCAGGGAAGCGGGCAATTTTCCAGATTTTCGCATATCTTTTCCAGATATCGGGCGAAGATTTCCATATCTTCTTCGGTGAGACCGGCCCAGAGCTGGTCATCTACATAAGCCAGAAGATGCCGGAGGGTCTCTGCCTCTCTGCGCCCTTCTTCGGTAAGGCAGATCAGAAAAGAGCGCCGGCTGGCCGGATCCGGTTTCCGTTCCAGATAGCCGGAGCGGGACAGTTTATCCAGGTTCCGGGAAATCGTAGCTTCATCCATACGGCACCGGTCAGCCAGTTCTTTCTGGGTGATGCCGTCCTCTGTGTGCAGGGTGTTTAAGATGCGCACATGTCCCTGGCCGAAGGTCAGTCCAATGCTTGCCAAAAGCGGCTGCAGGACCTGACGGCGGGCCTTTTCGGCCCGGATCAGAAGCCGCATGATATCGTGTTTGTCATTCATAAATCATCATCCTTTTCAAAGAAACTACTCCAGCTCAAACTGGCCGGTATACAGTTTGTAGTAACGGCCCTTCTGCTCCAGCAGTTCTTCATGGCTGCCGCGTTCGATGATTTCGCCTTTTTCCAGGACCATAATGGCCTTGGAGTTCCGCACGGTGCTGAGACGGTGGGCGATGACGAACACGGTGCGGCCGTCCATAAGGGCATCCATTCCTTTTTCGATCAGCCGCTCTGTCCGGGTGTCGATGGAGCTGGTGGCCTCGTCAAGGATCAGCACCGGCGGCCGTGAGATGGCGGCGCGGGCGATGGAAAGGAGCTGGCGCTGGCCCTGGGACAGGTTTGAACCATCGCTGTGGAGAACGGTCTGGTAGCCCTGAGGCAGACGGCGGATAAAGGAATGGGCGTTGGCGATCCGGGCGGCGGCCATGACGTCCTCATCCGATGCATCCAGCCGGCCGTAACGGATATTGTCGGCAATGGTTCCGGTAAACAGGTGGGTGTCCTGGATAACCATGGACAGGGAACGGCGCAGATCGTCTTTTTTGATGTTTCGGATATCAATGCCGTCATAGGTGATGACGCCGCCGTCGATTTCATAAAAGCGGTTGATCAGATTGATGATGGTGGTCTTTCCGGCGCCGGTGGAGCCTACGAAGGCGATCTTCTGTCCCGGTTTTGCGTAAAGGCTGATACCGTTTAAGATCTTTTTGTCAGCGGTGTAGCCGAAGATAACATCATAAAACCGGACATCGCCCCGCAGGGGAACCAGAGTGCAGGATCCGTCTGCAGAAACTGCGCTGTCAGGGGAGGCGGCAGAGGTCTGGACGGAATCCGGCACTTTCCAGGCAAAATGCTCCGTGAAATGGCTGCATTCCTGCAGTCTTCCCCATTTGTCCTCCTCCACATTGCAGAGGGTAACTGTGCCTTCATCGATTTCAGGAGTCTCGTTCATCATATCGAAGATCCGCTCTGCTCCAGAAAGTGCAGCCAGCAGGAAATTAATCTGCTGGGTAAACTGGTTCATGGGCATGGCGCTCTGGCGCACATATACCAGATAAGAGGCCAGACTCCCCAGATCCGTAAGGCCGGCCAGGGCAAAGAGGCCGCCTACACAGGCGGATACGGCGTAATTGATGTAAGAGAGGGCCACTACAGTGGGAACCGTCATGCCGGAGTAAGTCAGCGCTTTGGTGGCAGCCTGACGGTAGGCTTCGTTCCTGCGGCAGAATTCTGCAAAATCCTGGGGCTGGTGGTTAAAGACTTTTTCCACTTTCTGTCCAGCTACCATCTCCTCCACAAATCCGTTGATGCTTCCCAGATAAGCCTGCTGCTGATTAAAGTATTTTTTGCTCCGGCGGCTGTTGAACTGAATGAAGATCACCATGCAGATCATGAAAAACAGCACGATCAGAGACAGCTGCCAGCTTAATACCAGAAGCATGATAATGGTTCCGGTTACGGTGATAAAGCTTTGGATCAGCATGGTAAAGCTGCTGTTTAACGCTTCGGTAATGGTGTCCACATCATTGGTGAAGCGGCTCATCAGTTCCCCGTGGGTATGGGTGTCAAAGTAGGAGAGCGGCAGTTTCTGAGTGTGGACAAAAAGATCAGAGCGGATCTCGCTGACTACCTGCTGGGAAAGCTTTACCATCATCTGATTGTAGAGAAGGCAGGATAAGGCGCCGGCTCCGTACATGATTCCCATGAAGATCAGCATGCGCACCAGTCCCGGAATGTCGCCGGGGAGGATGTAGGTGTTGATTACCGGCTTCAGCAGATAGGTTCCCATGATATTGGCCGTGGCGCTTATGGCTACCAGAAGGGCAATGCCCAGCATGTACCATTTATGATGCCCCAGGTAACCAAGCATCTGAAGCAGGGTTTTCTTTGTGTTTTTCGGACGGTTGTAGTTTGCTATTCTTGCCATTAGAGATTCGCCCCTTCCTGCTGAGAATAATAAATATCCTGATAGATCTGGTTTGTGGCCAGGAGTGACTCGTGGGTGCCGCAGGCATTTAACCGGCCGTCATCCAGGATCAGGATCTGGTCGGCATGCATAACCGAGGTGATGCGCTGGGCAATGATGATCTTGGTGGTGTCCGGCAGGCAGGCTGCCATACCCTCACGGATCTTTGCCTCGGTGGCGGTGTCCACAGCGCTGGTGGAATCATCCAGAATAAGAACTTTCGGCGATTTTAAGATCGCCCGGGCAATACAGAGACGCTGCTTCTGCCCGCCGGATACATTGACGCCACCCTGGCCCAGCTCAGTGTCGTAGCCCTTTTCCAGACGGTCGATGAATTCATCAACACAGGCGATGCGGCATGCTTCATCGATTTCTTCGTCCGTGGCATCTTCCTTGCCCCAGCGCAGATTTTCTTTTACTGTTCCGGAGAACAGGGTATTTTTCTGGAGCACCATGGCGATGGAGTCGCGAAGCCCCTTTAGAGGATATTCCCATACGGGGTGGCTGTCCACATAGACGCAGCCCTCCGTGGCCTCGTAAAGCCGTGGAATCAGCTGGACCAGGGTGGTCTTTGCGGAACCGGTCTGGCCGATAATGCCCACGGTCTGGCCGGGACGGATGTGGAAGGAAATATCAGAAAGAACGTATTCTTCCGCACCGGACTGGTACTTGAAGGATACGTGGTCGAAGCGGATATCGCCTTTTTCTACCTGGATGGGCTTTGCGCGGTCCTCCCGGATGTCGATCTCTTCGTCCAGCACCTCCCGGATACGCTTCCAGGAAGCCAGGGCACGGGTGGTCATCAGGAATACGTTGGAAAACATCATCAGGGAGTTTAAGACCTGGAGAACGTAGCTTAAAAATCCGGTCAGCTCGCCCACTTTTATGTTCCCTGCGGCGGCCATATTTCCGCCGAACCACAGGATGGCAAGAATGGTGCCGTACATAACAAACTGCATGGAAGGCATATTTAACACAGCCAGGCGGAATGCCTTTTCGGCAGTGGTCTGGAGGTTTGTATTGACTTCCTGGAATTTTTCCGTCTCATAGTCTCCGCGCACGTAGGATTTTACCACCCGGATGGCGGTCAGATTCTCCTGAATGATCCGGTTTACCAGATCAATGGCGCCCTGCATAACGCTGTAGAGGGGCCGGACATGGCTGATAATAAGAAACAGGAGAATGCCAAGGATGGGGGCGGCTACCAGGAAGACCAGAGCCAGAGTGGGATTGATCCAGAAGGATGCAACCATGGCAGTCAGCATCATCACCGGCGAACGGAATCCGGGCCGCATGCCGGAGGAGATGGAGTTTTGGATGGTAGTGACATCGCTGGTAAGTCGGGTTACCAGGGAAGATTCGCTGAAACGGTCGGTATTGGCAAAGGAAAACTCCTGGAGCTTTGCAAATTCCGCCTTTCGGATTTCAGCGCCCAGCCCCTGGCCGCACCGGGCTGCGAAGGCAGCAGCGCCCTGGCCCAGGATCAGGGAGAGCAGTGCCAGAATGATCATCTGGAAGCCGCGCATCAGAATGTAGTGCCGGTCTCCGTTTGCCACGCCTACATCCACGATGGAGGCCATGACTAGAGGGATAACCAGCTCAAACACGGTTTCCGCCTCGATGCAGAGGATGGCCAGAATGGTATCTCTCCGGTACGGCTTTAGATAAGACAGAAATTCTTTCATGGTTTTGAACTTCCTCCTTTGAAAGTTGATACTGCAACTATTGTAAGCACAAGAAATGTCCATGTCAAGTGTTGTGGGGGAAAGATCCGAGTTCTGATTGTATTTTGGAGGATGTTTCGTTGCAGCGGAAAGGGATCGATGTTATAATGCAGATAATGCCGGGGCAGCACGGATCTGCAGCAGTTTTGCCGCCCTGCGGCGCGGATCCGGCACCAAAAACCCCGCATAAGAAAGGAGCCTGTGATGAAAAATCCATATACGTGCTGTATTTTTGACCTGGACGGAACGATTATCAATACGATCCATGCCCTGACCCATACTACCAATCTGGTACTGGCCCATTTCGGACTTGGACCCCTGACGGAAGAGCAAATGAAGCTTATGGTGGGAGATGGATACCGCAAGCAGATAGAAAGAAGTCTCTCTGCCTGTGGAGAAGGGGCTATGGCTTACTATGAGGAGGCTGCGGCGCTGTATCCCCGGCTGTTTCAGGAGAATTGTCTGTACCATCTGGAAGCTTATCCGGGAATGGCAGAGCTTTTGGAGCGGATGAAGGCGGCCGGCATGCGGCTGGCTGTGCTGACGAACAAGCCCCATGAAAGAGGAATCGAGACGGTAGAAGCAGTGTACGGAGCCGGATATTTTTCCTTTATACTGGGTGAACAGGAAGGAATGCCGAAGAAACCGGATCCCACGGGAGTCTTTCGGGTCCTGAAAGCCCTGGATCAGGACCCGGCGCGCTGCCTGTACATGGGCGATACCAACACGGACATGCAGACGGCATTGAATGCCGGCCTGGATGCGGCGGGGGCAGCCTGGGGATTCCGGAGCAGAGAGGAGCTGGCAGCATATCACCCCAAGTACCTGGCAGATCATCCTCTGGAGATTGCCAAAATGCTGGGAATTTAGGAAAGCCTTCGGCGGCAGGTAAGGAAACTGTAAGACAAATTAATAAGAAAACGCCTTGTATTCCTGGAGAAAGCAGGTATAATAACTATGTTTTAAAGGCTTTTTGGCCCAAACATCATTATAAAGGGAGGAAGAAAGAGCAGACTATGAAGGAAATTCTCAAAAAGATTAAAAAAGGCTTCCCCGCTGTTTTGTGGGTGGCTTTGGCTGCTGTGCTGCTGCTTCTTAATTCCGGTGTCCGGACCGCGTGGGCGGCAGAGACGCCGACGGAATGGGTGGGCATTACTTCGTGCCGGATCGAAGGAGACAATGTACAGATCACGGGAACGAATTCCGGGACCATAAGCGGTACAGACAGCCAGTTTTATTTGTTTGAACTGCAGCCTTATGAGGATGCCATTGGTTCCAGGACAGATTACATTGCTTCGGCGCCGAAAGCCGACCAGGTAAGTTTTTCGGTCCCTCTGAACCTGGGAACCGCGTCCAGCCGCCTGTATTCCAAGTTTGCGGTGGCAGTCTGGGACGGCGAAAAGTACACGCAGATAAGCCAGATGGCCTACATTACCAATCCGGAAGCGGTGGCAGAGAATCAGAATGCCTACAAAGAGCCGCTGACCAAGAAGGGGCTTCTTATTGAGCCGGAACTTCTGGATGATGCATTTACCCTTGGGGTGAAGCACGTGATCATTAATCTCCCCTTCCAGTTTATTTTAGGATCGGGAATTGATTATGAGTATGAAGGAAAGACGTATCATTTTAATAAGGAACTGCTGGATCAGTATGACACCATCGTACGGAATTTTACCGCCAAAGATCTTTCGGTAACGGCGGTGATCTTAAACAGCTGGAATGATGCCACTCCGGATTTATATTATCCCGGCGTCACCCAGACAAATGGCGTGAACTACTATATGTTCAATGCCGCAACCCAGGCAGGATTTGAGGATATTAAGGCCATAGCCTCCTTCCTGGCGGAACATTACGGCGGAACGGGAAACGGCACCATTTCCAACTGGATCATCGGAAATGAGATCAATAACCAGGCGTGGAACTACATCGGCCCTATGGATGTGGATTCTTACGTAAAAGAGTATGAGCGGGCATTCCGCGTATTCTACACTGCCATCAAGAGCACCAGCGCCAATGCCAGAGTGTTTTTCTCCACGGACTATAACTGGAATTATGAGGCCGACGGCAGCTTAAAGTACAACGCAAAAGACGTTATCGAAAAGTTTAATGCCAATGTGCGGGCCGGCGGTCAGATCGACTGGGGCCTGGCATATCATCCGTATTCCGTGCCTCTTACGGAGCCGGAATTCTGGGATGATGCATCGACAGGACTGGTTACCTGGTCCGAGGATTCACCCATTGTAAACATTGCCAACCTTTCGATTCTTACGGATTATTTCCAGAAGCCGGAGATGCTGGATTCCAACGGCGAGGTGCGGCATATCATTCTCTCGGAACAGGGCTTTACCTCAAACAGCGCTACCAGAGGAGAATACGAGGAACTGCAGGCGGCGGCCATCGCCTATGCGTATTATATCGTGGACAGCAATCCATACATTGACGCCTTTATTATGAGCCGTCAGGTGGATGCGCCTTCCGAGGCACAGCTGTCTGCCAGCTTCGGCCTGTATTCCTGCGACATGAACCGGACAGACCGGCATGTACCTACCCACATGAAGAAGAGTTACGATGTATACCGTTATATCGACAAGAGTTCCAAGACTCTGGAGGTAACGGAATTTGCCAAGTCCATCATCGGAATTGACAACTGGTACGATGTGATTCCAAACTTCCGCTGGGAGGGGCTGGAGCGGCGGGCTCAGAGATAAAAGCTTTGGCAGGGGCAGGTTCCCGATGCTTTAAATGAATATGGATTTTCAGGGACGTTTCAGCGCAGACTTGCGGGTCTGCCTGAAACGTCTTTTATCTTGATGGTCAGATGCTTTTGGGGCCATGCGCTTTTAGGGCGGGGTTTTTTCCTGCGGCTGTGATTGACAATTTTTTTTCCGGCATTTACACTATAACCATCATGCACCGGCAGAATTTTCGCAGTAACCATCATGCGGCGGCAGGATTTGCAAAGAAAACCAGAGCGGTTTTTCCGCAGAAAGGAAGGCGGCTTTATGAGTGCAAAAGAACAGCTTCGGGAGGAGACGCGGACCAGGATTCGTGTTCCCAGACAGTACCAGGTACTGATATATAATGATGATTTTACCCCAATGGATTTTGTGGTTCAGATCCTGATGGAGATTTTCGGAAAGCAGGAGGAAGAAGCGGTGGCGCTGATGCTGTCCATTCACAAGGGAAGCAGTGCGGTGGCCGGCGTGTATCCGAAAGATATTGCCCGGACCAAGGCCAGAGAGGCTGTGGACTGGGCCAGAGAGGAGGGCTTTCCGCTGAAAGTGGAGGCGGTGAGCCTTTGATTACGAAGTATCCAGCAAGACGCGTCAGTGACGCGTCTTGTCGGATTGAGGAGCAGACAAAAAGATGGGACAGGAAAAGATAGAATTTACAGAGAATATGCAGAAGGTGCTGGGCCGGGCAGGCTTCCTGGCAAGGAAAGAGCGGCACCAGTATTTTACAGCCGAGCATCTGGTATACGGAATGACATTTGACGAGGATTTTTCCCAGGAGTATCAGTGGGCAGGCGGCGATGTGGAGAAGCTTCGCCGGGATCTGACCATGTTTTTGGATGAGCAGGCGGGAAAAGGAGATCCGGACAGACTGCGGCTGACGGAGGATGCCAGCCGGGTCCTTTACCTGGCGCAGCAGCAGGCCCAGAGCAGCGGAAGGAGCCAGGTGGAGGTGAGCCACCTTTTATCGGCTGTCCTTCGTCTGGAGGATAGTTATGCCCTTTATTATCTGGCGGTGCAGGAGGTGGACCTTACAGAGGTGCTGGGCGAGATGTCCAGAGAAAGCCTGGCCAGAGAGCGGGGCGGCCCGGAGGAGGATCTGTCTGACGAAAGGCGGACGCGGCTCGTGCAGCGGTGGGACTTTTCTGAAGATGAAGATCCGGAGGCAGAGGATGAGCAGGATGCCGGCCGGCGGAAAGGCAGTGGGGGAGAAAGCGGACAGCGGGAAGAGGGCAGAAGCGAAGAAGGACGGCCGGAAGGCGGCCCAAGCAAAGAGGGCCGGGACGAAGAACGCAGCCGGGAAGGCGGCAGACAGAGAAAAAGAGACTGGCAGGCTTATGTGGAGGACATGAATGCATCCTGCGGCGGAAAAAATCCCCTGATCGGCAGAGAGGAAGAACTGGAGCGGACCATCCAGATTTTATGCAGGAAAGAGAAAAACAATGTGCTTCACATCGGAGAGCCGGGAGTGGGAAAGACGGCTTTGGCTTACGGCCTGGCAAGGCTTCTGGAAAGGGGAAATGTGCCGGAACCGTTAAAGGGAGCCAGGCTTTACGCCCTTGATTTAGGCGGATTGCTGGCAGGGACCCAGTACCGGGGGGATTTCGAAAAACGCTTTAAGATAATCATGGACGGTCTTTCCGGGGAAGAGAAGCCGATCCTTTATGTAGACGAGATCCACAATATCGTGGGGGCAGGCGCGGTAAACGGCGGAAGCCTGGATGCGGCCAATCTCCTGAAGCCCTATCTGGCAGCCGGTCATATCCGGTTTATCGGTGCGACCACTTTTGAAGAGTACAAAAAGCATTTTTCCGGCAGCCGCGGGCTGGTGCGGCGGTTCCAGAATGTGGAGATTAAGGAACCGGACCGGGAGGAGACAGAAAAAATCCTGAAAGGATTAAAATCTTCCTATGAGAAATACCATGGCGTCAAGTATGCAAAAGGCGTGCTGGAGCATATCGTAGAGGTCAGCAGCCGCTACATGAATGAACGCTTTCTGCCGGATAAAGCCATCGATCTGATGGATGAGGCAGGGGCTTACCGGCGGCTCCATCCCCTGAACCAGAAGACCCAGACGGTGCGGAATGATCTGGTGGACCAGGTACTGTCGCAGATCACCGGCGTTCCCCTGCAGACTGTGGAAAAAGCCGATGCAGAGAAGCTGGGACTTCTGGACGGCCGGCTGAAATCCTGGATTTTCGGACAGGATGAAGCGGTGGATCAGGTAGTAAATGCCGTAAAATTCTCCCGGGCGGGGCTGAATGAGGAAAACAAGCCCATTGCAAGCTTCCTTTTCGTGGGCCCCACCGGTGTGGGAAAGACGGAACTGGCCAAAGCCCTTGCAGGAGAACTGGGCGTGGCCTTCATGCGCTTCGACATGAGCGAATACGCAGAGAAACATACGGTGGCAAAGCTGATCGGCGCACCGGCAGGATATGTGGGATATGAGGAGGGCGGCCTTCTTACTGAGGAGGTGCGGCGTCATCCTTACGGCGTCCTTCTGCTGGATGAGATTGAAAAGGCGCATCCGGATATTTTCAATGTGCTTCTTCAGGTGATGGATTATGCGACTCTCACAGATAATCAGGGGCGGAAGGCAGATTTCCGGAATATTGTCCTGATTATGACATCAAATGCAGGGGCCAGTCAGTTAGGACACAGCCAGATCGGGTTTGGGACGGATCCCATGAACATGGAAGCCCTGTCGGAGGCGGTGAAGCAGACGTTCCAGCCGGAATTCCGCAACCGCTTAAGCCGGATCGTTCTGTTCCGGCCCATGGACGATGCCATGGCCGCGCAGATTACGGAAAAGAAACTGTCGCAGCTGGCTCAAATGCTGAAAGAGCGGAAGGTGGCACTGACCGTTTCACCGGAAGCGGCAGAATACGTGCGGAAAGCCGGCATTACAAAGGAATACGGCGCAAGAGAAATCGACCGGGTGATTGGCGGAGAAGTAAAGCCGCTGCTGGCGGAACTTCTCTTATTCGGACGCCTTAAGCGGGGCGGGAAGTGCCGCCTGACCGTGGAAGACGGAAAGCTGGCTGTGCGGTAAAGAGCCGGATTTGGACCCAATGGAGCCGAAACGGAGCATAAGACGAACGGAAATCGAAGTGAAAGCTGGAAACAGCAAAAAAGACCAACAGATACAGGAGGATATCCAAAAATAATGCAGAAAAGAGGAAAACGTCTGGCCGGATATGTGCCGGACTACGTTGTGTTTGACCTGGAGACCACCGGATTAAGCCCGGTATCGGACCGGATCATTGAGATCTCCGGACTCCGGGTGCGGGCCGGTCAGGTGGAAGAGACTTTTTCCACCCTGGTCAATCCCGAAAAAAAGATTCCCAGGAGCGCTACGGCAGTAAACGGCATCACCGATGCCATGGTGGCCGGCGCACCCTGCGTCCGGGATGCCGTTGGGGAATTCCTTGATTTTGCCGGCAGAAACGTGCTGGTAGGCCACAATATCCATTCCTTTGACATGAAATTTCTGTACCGGGCAGCAGAGGAGATCCCTTCCTCCTGTCTGGACAATGACTACATAGACACCCTTCTTATGGCCAGAAAGTATATGCCTGAGCTGGCCCACCACCGTCTGGTGGATCTGGCCCAGTACTTTGGCTTCAGCACCCAGGGGGCTCACCGGGCCTTGGCGGACTGCATGATGAACCAGAAGTGCTTTGAAGAGCTTGGAAAACGCCAGACAGAAAGAGAAAAGGCGGAAAAGGAGCGCAGAAAAAAGGAAGGAATGGAATGGAAGGAGGCTTCTGCCGGAATGCAGGGAGACGCCGGAGAAAGCGGACAGATGCTGTGCCCCAGATGCCAAAGCCCTCTGGTCCTTCGCACCGGGCGCTTCGGCCGTTTTCTGGGATGCTCCAATTTCCCGGCCTGCCGTTATACCAGGAATCTGTAGATGCCTGGAAACCGGAAAAGGTCGAAACCAATCCATGTGAAAAAGTTGACAAAATTGTGAAAAAAATGTTCAGTATTTCGTGAAAAGATACAAGAAAAATGAGCTTCTCCTCTTGTTTTCAAAAAGCAATGCGTGATAAAATAGACCATAAGATATGGTAAAGGAGGAGTATGTAAATGGCGCTGCATGTAATGGACGAGGCCAACCGGTGCCTTCAGTGTAAGGTGCCCCAGTGCCGGAAAGGATGTCCCATCAATACAAACATTCCGGAGGCCATTCGCCTTTTGAAAGAAAATAAGCTGGACGAAGCAGGAAAGATGTTATTTGAGAATAACCCTCTGACTACGGTCTGCAGCCTGGTCTGCAATCATGAACAGCAGTGTGAAGGACACTGTGTTCTGGGAAGAAAAGGCGCTCCGGTGCATTTTTCCACAATAGAGAATTATATTTCATCTACGTATGCAACTAAGATGACCCAGGGACCGGCTCCTTCCAATGGGATCCGGGTGGCGATTATCGGTTCCGGCCCGGCCGGCATTACCATTGCCATTATTCTGGCCCGGTACGGCTATCAGGTAACGATTTTTGAAGGAAAAGATAAGATCGGCGGCGTACTTCGCTATGGAATTCCGGAATTCCGCCTTCCAAAGAGTGTGCTGGATGACATCGAGTACCGTCATCTGGAGTTAAAAGGCATAAAGATCCGCCCCAACACCACCATCGGCGCAGCCATCGGCATTGATGATCTGTTCCGGGACGGCTATAAGGCCATTTTTATCGGAACCGGCGTATGGAATCCCAAGACACTCCACATCAAAGGAGAGACCTTTGGAAATGTGCATTTCGGCATTAACTATCTGAATAATCCTGACAGCTATCACCTGGGCGAGCGGGTGATCGTCATCGGCGCGGGAAATGCAGCCATGGATGTGGCCAGAACCGCTCTTCGAAAAGGCGTGCGCTATCTGACCTGCTTCTCCGTGACCAAGAAGGTAGCTGCCAGCGACTACGAATTCAGCTATGCCAAGCTGGAAGGCGTGGAATTTGAGTACAATAAAAAGCCTATTGAGATTAAAGATAACGGCGTAATCTTCCGTGACCTTAATGAGGACGAGGACGGAAATCTCACAGAGATTCCCGGCACAGACAAGCTTTACGAGGCAGACAGCGTGATCATCTCTATCAGCCAGGGCCCCAGGAACCGGATCGTCAGCACCACCAAGGGACTGGAAGCCAATGACAAAGGCCTTCTGGTAGCCGATGAGACCGGACATACCTCAAGACCGGGCATCTTTGCTTCCGGCGACGTGGTAAACGGCGCCCGCACCGTGGTTGAGGCTGTTGCACACAGTAAGGTAGTAGCCGAATCCATGCATCAGTATATGCAGGAAGTGGTGCGCAAGGAGAGAGAAGAGGCGGAAAAGGCAGAAGCGGGAAAGACGGAAGCCTGAAAAAGAATGTTAAAATATGGTGATAATGAGAGAAAATCACTGTAAAAATTAAAATGAAATTATATAATAAGAATGATACAGAGCATCTGCCGCAGCAGACAGCAGAGCACTGCATCATTCTTATTTTTTTGGATTTTTAATGATTTAAGGAACTGCATATTTTCTGCTTTTCGGATCTGAGATGATCTGCTGATAAAAAGTTTGCGGAAGGAGAAATCACCAGGAAGGAGAAAGCACTATGAATTACGAACCGATGAAATTAAAAGGTGAGCGCGTGTGGCGGACGTATGTGGGAGGAAAGAATCTGGGCCGCCTACATGGAGAGACGGATGCCCAGGATGACCATTTCCCGGAAGAGTGGATGTATTCCGTTACCAGGGCATCCAATGCCGGAAGAGAGGACATCGAAGAGGGAATCTGCCGCATGGACGATGGATCCGGAAAGACCTTAAAGGAACAGATTGAAGGGGACCCGGAGGGGATGCTGGGAAAAGAGCACACCATGCGGTGGGGAAGTCAGCCCGGGGTTTTGATCAAGCTGATCGACAGCAAAGAGCGGCTGACCGTCCAGGTACATCCGGATAAGGAAACGGCAGAGAAATTATTTCACAGTCCATTCGGAAAGACGGAAAGCTGGCATATCCTGGATACCAGACCGGAAGAAGAAAATCCCTGCATTTACCTGGGGTTCCGGGAAGGCATCACCAGAGAATTGTGGCAGGAGTGTTTTTACAGGCAGGATTATGAAAAGATGCTCTCTCTGATGAACCAGATCCAGGTGAAAAAAGGAGAGACATATCTGGTAAAGGGAGGCGTTCCCCACGCCATCGGAGCAGGCTGTCTGCTGATCGAGGTACAGGAACCCACCGATTACACGATCCGGGTAGAAAAAGTGACGCCGGCCGGTTTTGTGATCGATGATCAGATGTGCCATCAGGGACTGGGCTTCGAAAAGATGTTTGACTGCTTCCGCTATCAGGGAATGAGCGAGAAGGAGGTAAAAGATACATATCGGCTTTTGCCAAGAAAGGTAAGCGAAAACGAAACCCAGCTGATCACCTACCAGGATACGCCATGTTTTTGCATGGATGAATTGGAGACAGAAGGACAGCTGAAGCTTGCCGGAGAAGGGGAATTTTACTGCCTTTACGTTCTGGAAGGAAAAGGAACATTAGAAAGCCCCTCCCAGACCTGGGAGATCGCGGCGGGAGCCCAGTTCTTTGTGCCGGCGGCGTGCGGGGAATACTGCATACAGGCCGCCCAGGGAGAGACGGTTAGGGTGCTGAAGATGCATGGGCCGAAATAAATATAAAGAGAGATTCCGGATGGGATCCCTCTCTTATTCACCGCTTAAAATCTGCACAATCATCCGATTCGGCAGGCACACAATTGTTGCCCCATCCAGACTCTGCTTTCCCTGCTGGATACACACCTTATCCGGGCAGGTGGCTTCGTCGCACCAGATCTGGCCGTCTTCTACAACCAGGTGATTGGAGCCGCCGCCTGCCCCCTGGATGGTGTATTCGCCGTCTGTCTGCAGATCAATGGTTTCCACCAGCTGCCCATCCACGCTGACCTGTGCCTGGGCAGCCGGTCCCTGGCTTTGGCGGGAATTCTGCTGCCACAGCATGACCAGTGCAGCCAGGATGATCAGAAGGACAAGGATGAATTCGTTTCGGTATTTTGTGAAAAGATGCATGATAAAATGCATGATAAAATGGTTCTCCTGTTTTTACGCTGATAGTCTGCCGCCGGACAGGCGGCATTCATTCAGGGATGCCAAATGCGCCGCCAGACTTTTATGGGATGGCTGGTGCACCGGCCGCCGGCGCATGATGGCTTGTTTTTCGCCTTTTTACGGTTCGATTTTTCCATATAGGAAAGCGTTTAAGATATTCTGAGGCGCGTCATAATAAAAGCTGCTGTTGAAGTCTTCGATCTTGTCGGTGACAAAAGAATGATACGCCGCAAACAGGGCATCGATGATGTCCATGTCTTTTTCTCTTGCAATTCCCAGAATCAGCCGTTTAAATACCTTTCCCAGATCCCAGTGGGTGGGGACGGTATATCTGGCAGTACGGATATTGTCAAAGTTCCCCATGGGTATGTCGGCTGCCTGAATGAAATCATCACTGACCCGATCAATATTGTCACTGTGATACACATCTGCCAGTTCATAGATTTTCGAAATATTTTTTCTCCCCAGGGCATTGACCACATCTGCCCTTTTATTTTTTGTCTTGCGGGCAATATAATCGATCAGGCTGCAGGTAAAAAATAAGTCGTTTTCTTTCGGATCTTCCCGTCCAATCATAAGGTTACCTCCTGGCTGGAGACGTATTCCAGGCATTGCAGTGCGGCTGGAATGCGCGTTTTCTTCTGGTGACATTATACAGCAGGAATGAAACCGGCGCAAGGAGGAGTGGTGATCGGATACGAGCGGGAATAAAGGGCGATATACTGACAACCAAAGTGTACTTTCGTTGTCAGCCCAGTATCTGAACAGGGAGGGATCAGCGTGAATGAGAGGCCAGATACAGAATTTTACGTCAGGTTTCTGGGAAAATTTTCTATAAGCTACCATGGAAAAGAACTTCCTGTTTCTGCAAATCCTCAGACAAAGTCCATGCAGATCCTGTTAATGCTCCTGAAAGCAGGAAAAGAGGGGGTTGAGCGGAAGAAACTGGTGGAACTGATCCAGGGGCTGGACGGCGACTGGGATAAGGGGATGAATAATCTGCGTCAGAGGGTATATCTTCTGCGCAGGATTATGGAACGTTCCCATTTTCCGGAAGGGAGATACATTGTTCAAAAAAACGAAAGGTATTATTTTTCTACGGAATATTCCCTTTCCTCAGATACGGATGTTTTGGATGAACTGATTCATAAGATGCGCGGAAGGCCGGACTCGGAAGAAAAGCAGAAACTGGAATGGGAGTACTGCCAGAATTATCCGGGGGAATTCCTTCCTATGCTGGGAGGGGAGGCCTGGGCGGCTCAGGAGGAAGCCTACTATCAGAAATGGTATTTTGACAGCCTGAGCAGTTTGTGCAGGAAACTGAAGGAAAAGGGAGAGTACGAAAAACTGCTGGAGCTGTGTACCATGGCCAGTCGGATCCATCCCTACGATGAATGGCAGACGGTGCAGATTGACTGTCTGGTGGCGCTGAACCGGTATCAGGAAGCGATGAAAGTGTACGAGAAAGCCTCGGATCTTTTTTATGAGGATCTGGGAGTGAGTACCCTGGATAAAACGGTAGCACGGTATCGGAACCGGGAGGGGCAGATGTATTTTCTTGCCAATTCCATGACCGGAATTAAGGATGCCTATGCCAGGCCGTGTTTGCTGCGGATACAGCGGGAATCGACCCTACACGGCAGGCATCGTTACACATTGATTTGAAAGAAGTGGGAACCACAACTACCGACAAGACTGCAGTGATTGCAGTTTATCATGTGGGAGAGTGGGATGGCACAAAGGGACAGTATACGCTGACGGAGCGTTTCGCAGGTTCGGGAGCAGATATTGCCAGCCTGGAGACGGCAGATGATGTACGGAATGCATCCAGAATCCTGGATGCGTATGCAGCTTCCCGGAATCTGGCGGAGACGGCAAAACAGACCACATCCAATGGAGAAGCGACGTTTACCGACCTGTCCACAGGACTGTATCTGGTATGCCAGAGAAGAGGGGACAGCGATAATGTGACAGTCAGCCCATTCCTGACCACGCTGCCGGTTCTTGATGAAGAGACAGATACCTGGAACTACACGGTAAACTGTTATCCCAAGAGCCAGGCCGACACGCCGGACACACCGGATAATCCCGGCAGCGTGGTCAGGAATCGGCTGACTGTCACATTATCGCTGTCCCCTCTTCTCTGGCATACCAGATACAGTCCTGTGGACAGGTCGGTAAA